>ERZ773208.1197-NODE-1197-length-21605-cov-3.833643_pt1 | contig 21605 bp, 28 predicted proteins | sample MGYA00581006_ERZ773208 | MGnify/ENA primary metagenome ERZ773208 (study PRJEB29015, sample SAMEA2737793) | human gut metagenome | biome: human gut; feature: human-associated habitat; material: faeces | place: China | collected 2012 ... | reverse complement strand
GTTACACGGTACACAGTACGGCTGGATTGTTCGTGCTGGAATGCGAGGGAATGACTGGAAGGAAGAATTGCGTGATTACGGCATTTCCCAAGAGGCGATCTCCAACATACAGGCCATACTGGATGCCGGGTATGATTCGGTACAATTTGACTGTGATGCGGAGCTGGTGGATGGGATGCCAGCATGGGATTGGTAGATATAACTACTAGCAATGGTGGGAATAAGTACCTAGAAAGTTGATATCATATACCCGCTTGTATTTCAAAATGGAATGGATGTAATGGAAATCGATAATCTAGAAAAAAAATCAGTTAAAAACCTCTACGCATGGCTTATAGCAATACTGCCGTTTGTTGTCAGCTTTCCTCCTGAAGAATACGACAATTACGTTATGGTAATTTCGTTTGTCGTTGGGATTGGATTGCTGGTCGCAGATCGCATGAATTTGACTGAGGCAGGCTATGAGCCACCATCATTCTTATGGGGGTTCTTTATCCCCCCTGTGTACCTCTGGAAACGAGCGACGGTTCTTGGAAGTAACCGACTGCTGTTTATCGTATGGATTGTTGCCTTTGCTGCATCATTTTTCGTGTATAGCTTCAACACAGATTCAGCGCTTGAAGAAGCTGCTTGCCCTATAGTTACCACTATTCTGAAAGAAAATAACGGTTCAGAAGCATCTAAATGCATGAAGGTAACAATTCAGGACAAAGTGACGGACAAGTTCTACAAAGCAACGGCTACACTGGATAACGGTAATGACATTAACATCACTATCGAAATGACTGGTGACGAGAATTTCTACGTTAGAGTCCCAGAATACTATCTGAACAACTAGACACACTGACTGATGATGGACAGATCGGCTCTTCACATGAGATACCGGAAGATAGAGCCGATCTAACCAGGGACACTATTCTTCTATGGAACTGTTTCAGTATCTTCAATTGCTATTTCCTCAACTGACCCCAAAAAACTGCAAAATTCATTTAGCCAGCACCAACGAGTACAAAGAAAACCCAATAAAGGAGTTTCTGAACGAGACCTTCGACGACTGGCAATGCCTGCAGAAGTACAAAGACTTCAATCGCACCTATGTTATCTCTCTCATTCAGACTGAAGAAAAGCACCGGTGGCTCTACGCTGGCACCTATCTCAACGAGGGATGTGCTTCGGAAGCAATGATTACTGTCCCCGGTCGGAATGAAAATTACCATCTCTATCAACTATTCCTTGTTCCTGAACTGGCCGAGTATCGTGGGCGTATGTATATCCACGCCGTTCGCCATCGAACCCATATTTTGAATGGTGAGACGCTGGCCGGGAAGATGCCCATCGTCGAAATTGCCCCCACGTGTCTTTCTTTTGGCGAGTTTCCCGGCTACAAAAATGTGGTACTGGACAGAGTCAGTCTGGGCACCATCATCCAGCAGGAATTAAAGTCGTGGAGAACGGCACTGAAGATTGTCAAAGGTATCTATCTGCTGACTGACGTCGATGGAGAGAAACTTTATGTCGGCCAGGCTAATGGCAAAGATGGCATATGGGGACGGTGGAAAACCTATTTTACGACCGGGCACGGTGGCAACGCCGGACTGATTGAAGCGTTCGGTACCTGCGACGAGGACAGGCTTAAAAAGGTTACGTTCTCCATTCTGGAGATCATGGATATTAACAGCGACAAACATGAAATCAACCGGCGCGAAAGCCACTGGAAACGTATCCTGCTTTCACGCTCTATAGGGCACAACAGGAACTAAATCTCAGCACAGCAAGATGGTACTGGTAATTAAATATATAAGAAAACAAACAAATAACACAGATAAAAAACATAAGGAGAGTTGATGGGTTATCGCTTGGTTTGCGCCACTGCTCTGGTTTTATCGTTTTCGAACGTTGCTGCCGAAAGTCATGAAGATTTGACGCGCACTGTATCGCCAGCACACCGTGATACGAAGTTGGTCTGCAAAGGTGAGCTTATCTCAGGCAGCAGTATCACCGAACTTTCCAGAGAAGCATATCTGGAGGGGGTAGGTGAACAGATTCTGTTTGCAATAATCCCGACTTCTAAATCCGATGAGTACCTGCAGGCTTTCTTTAACGCGTGGGGATTCTCTCCATTTGGTCAGGTTGAAAGCCGTGAGCAATTCCATAACTGGTCGTTGATTCACTTGGGGCGACATAATCTCGTTCGAGGACGTGTTTCTGATTACACCTTTGTCGATGCGACCCCTCAAAGTGGCGCTGATTATCAGCAGCGCTCATCGGTTCGTTTGTATGACTGTCAAAACCAGAATGAACGCCCTGACTGGACCCAGCAAAAATTTGCCACCCAAAAACACTTCAATGGGGATGTCTATTAGACATTTAGCCAGGGATATCAATCCATTGACATTGGCGGTCACAAATTGAGGATTTCTATAAGAGTCCGTTGATCGCCACTTTCCCCACCCCTCCAACCTATCCCAGCCCAGGCGTGACAAGGCATTTAAGCCAATTACACCCATAAAAAAACAAATAAATAACACATCAACGAAAAGTCAACGCTTTCCCCTGATTTGGTCTAAAAAGTTGATGTTTTCGCACGCCATCTCTTATACCCAAAATCCTGTGTGCCAGAATCCATCTCCCCGCGACCAAAGCGTCAAAAACGACTCGTGATACCACCCAAAAACAGACACACTCAGAAGCGCTCCCGTTGCGTTATATTGGGTATCTAAACAAGTTGTTTTCAGGCATAAGAAAACAACTTAACCACACCCACAGGAAACCCAGAGACGCCATTAGCCACAATCCAGGAAAGACCCACCTCTTCCTGTCAGGCTACCGAAAAACCCACCTCTTTGCCCCAGGCTACAGACCACCCACCTAATTTTCCCAGGCAACCGAGAACGCAGCTCGCGCACGCAAACCCCTACACGCCATTACCCAATATACGGAGAAGAACAGCCAGAACGAAACCCCGGACAAACCCAGACCAGAACAGGAACCGTCATAATCTCGTTTACCCACCATTACCCCGAAAGAGAGCGCAAATTCCTGAATAGCAGGGAACGCCATTACTTCACATGCGGAGAACAACTAAAGCGCCCTACTGCCATTACCCACACTTCCACCATTTCACGTAAACGAAGAGAAAAGCGCACCTGCCATTACTCCATACACAGAGAAGAACACTCCCCAAAACAACGAGAACACCCCAGAAGAAAACACAGAAAAGAACCACCTCAAGAACAACGAAAACACATACGCCGGTAGAGAGAACAAACCACCCATTTCACCCAAAGGAATACTCGCCGTATAGAGCGTTATCAGGGGGAAGGTTTGCACGTTCATAGGAGAGAAAATACGTAGAGATTTAACTGGAGGTATAAGTGGGAAGGGGAAGAGGGGTATCGCTACTTTCTCCGTAGAAATTCAAGCCATAGCTTTCATCCCCCGTAATGTCTCTCTCCACCCCTTCGGTCAGCCTTCGGGCCATCCAGGGAAAAGGCTATGTCCCTTTTCAGAAACGGGAGCGTCGCCGCAGGGAAACGGCTGGAGGTTTTCAGGGAAACGGTGGGAATCCCGCTATACGAACCGGGAAAAGGCTGGCTGCCGGTCGGGAAACGGGTACATCCCGGTACAGAGCGAGGGACGACTGCGGGAGTATGCCTTTTCCTCATTCACCTGAAGAGTGCGGGAATTGGTGAACCCCGCAGTTGAGCGTTGAGACCAGATCAGCTTCGCACGCTCATGTCGGGAAGCCAGATCTAGTGTAAAGGGTTACGGGTTTTGGTGGTGAAATCGCCGAGGACGTTTATTCGAAAATCTCACAGCCCTGATTCGCATCGTCCCTGTTGTCCCACAAATCATCGAGCGCCTCTTCTCTTGTCCCGAAGGGGCCGGAGACGACAGGTGCGTTTGAACTGGTATCGTCCAGCTCTGTGTAAATCTGACCGTTAACCAAAATGACGCGTCCGACAGTGATGCCGCCATGAAGCAACTCGCCTCTCTCGGCGTCGATGCTGAAGTACCCGTCTGTGTAGTCTTTAGTGCTCATCACATTCCCTCTGAGTTAGCCAGATACATACATAGCAATAAATCGGCACAAGCACATCAGCCTTTAAGGAATTCTTTTTCCCCGTTTTCTTATTGCGATAATAACACCAACAAGAAAACAACGTGTTTAGACAAAGGAGAAACAGATGTACAAGCATCTGAATATCAGCATCACCCTCTGTGGCGAGGAAGCGTCCTCCGAGTGTGAGATCTCCCTCGATGACGTTATCCGCTCTCAGGATGTTGCTGGTCGCGTGGCGACGCTCATCTCTGAAGGATACAGAGAAGGGACGTTTGATTTCCATCTAGAGAACAACCCAATGTCCGTCGCGTGGAACTGCACAACGTCAGAAACGAAGTGAGGGTGAAGAGATGATTAAGATGCCTGTGATGGTTGAGGTGTGGAGCGTGGATTCCCTGGCTGAGTGTCTGGATGCTGTGGGACCGGAGTTGTACCGCAAGTTGTGGTCGTTCGTACCAGCTGAAGGGGAATCACCCAAAGGGAAGGATATCTGGCACCTGCTGAGTGAAGATGAAAAGCGGGAGCTGGTGGACGCGGTACACATAGAGTTCCCGGACGACGAAGATTAAGAGTGAGGCCACCAGGACGGTGGCTAAAAAACTTGACCTGTCCAAATGCGACAACGAATAGACTGGAGGCCAAACTAAAAACTGGAGAATCAAATGCACTACTACACCACCAGCAACCCTGACACCGGGGACTGTTTCTTAATCTGTTTCGTCATTCGCGATATGGAAGACCGCCAGCCAGCGCCGGAGGTTGAGGAAGATATCGTTGCGCTTGTTCAGTTGAAGGGAGACGAAATTGTCTGGCACAAGAAAGGGACTGACGGAGACAACTATCACTTTAATGAATACCTGATGAAGCAAGATCTCCTTATGTACAAAAAGTTGGATGAAGAAGGCTGGGTTTTTGAAGTGCCATTTCCATGTATCGCCAATGATGGTGAAGTCACCTATTCATGGAGTACACCCTGAATAGATTGGTTCTATCCCGTTTTCAGCTCTGTATTATTTACACCAATAAGAAAACAAGTTGTTTACGGAGATAGTTATGAGAAACGCGATGATTACCAAACTGAGCGCGGGACAGCCACGTAAAGAGAAGCCAGCAGTTCTGAGCCAACTGACTTTGCTCGATATCATCGCCAACGGTACTGCCATTCGCCTGTTTAAAGAGACAATTGCCTCGTTCGACAATGGCTCCCGCGCGCGTTACGTGATGAGTGTGCGTCGCCAGAGTGGGAAAGGGTGGATGGCAAAACAGATTATCTGGCCGGAAGGAGAGCTGGAACAGGCGCTACTGGAGGCGAACAAAGTCGCCCAGCAAGAAATCCAGCGTGCCTCTTTCCTGGCGACAGCCTGACATGTGCAAAAGCGATTAGTCGACCCTACGACAGCCCCGTCCATCCTTCGGGGCTTTTTTGCTTGCTTGTATTGTAAGCACCTACCTATTTTAATAATATAAAAACCACCAACTATAGGGAGATAAAAATGACAGTATCACGTGAGAGTCTTGTGATGGATTTGCATTATGCTTCCGAGAAAGCCTCCGGCGAGAAAGTCGCGAAATTAACCGTCGTTCTGCGCGAGACTATCGGAGGTGATGTACACACCAGCACCTTAATTCGCACCGGCGAAGGGGACACAGCAGTTTACTCGGTAGGCTACCAGAGCGTCAGTAATGCGTCAGATCCAGTCTTGCTAAAACTGGCTGCCTATTTCCGCGAAGGGAATAAAGAAATGTTTGAAAAAATGATGGTACAGGCCGAGGAGGTGTTCGATTCAGGTCTCAACATGAATTCTACCTGGCTTGGGCAATACGGTCTGCGTATCGCATCTAACATTCCCCTGGAAAACCACATCCCGGAAAGCGTATTCGCTTAATTACTGCAATGGCGCGTATCCCGCGCCATTTTCTTATCCCCGATAACAAAATGTTTTATGCCTTATCCACATTGCGATAATTACACCAACAAGAAAACAAGATGTTTACGCATGGAGGATATGCACATGACCGATTTCACTATCTCCCCTAAAGCTGAAAACGTATGGCTGGAATCCTGGCTCGACCTGTCGCCGGAAGAACAGCAGGAAATGGATCACGTTGAACAGGACGAACAATGTGATGCCCGCTTCTTCCGCTTTGAGGACAGCGTTTATGACATTGCCGACTTCATGCGCGATGACCGCTTCCCGGATTGGCACGCAGGCTACCCATTAAATGCCTTCGCCATGCTGATGATCCGCGTGGATGGCTCCGGCGATACCATCGACGTCGGTTTGCTCCACTAAGAGAACGAGGCCACCCATGCTGGTGGCCTTAAATGACCATCCTGTTTCCCGCAGGCTAAAAATACCCACCTCTTACCGCCAGGCTACCGAACAACCCTCCGACTCCCTGCCGGCCACCAGCAGCCGGAACAGAACGCTTGGACGCCTTATGCGCGTAGCGATAATTAAACCAACAAGAAAACAAGTTGTTTAAAGGATTATCACCATGAACTTTATCGCTACTGTTAACACCCCTGCGCATGGCCATATTTCTGTGACGTTCTCTGATAACGAGAAAAGCGTGCTGGGCGCCTGGCGTGACAATGTAACCATCGAGCTGTCCGGGAAAGGGAAACAGCAGATCACCAATGACATTATCTGCAACCGTCGCCATAAGCGCGTATTTGAGAAAGCGTATGTCTCCACCTCCGGATTTGGCGTATTCATCTTCCCGGTACGCAGCGGTCGCTTCTGCCAGTCAAAACTCATCGAGTTCGCCACGCAGATCGCGCTATGGGTTAAAACAGAATCCGGGTTCGACTTCAGCGAACAGGAAGCAGTGGGGGAGGGGATGCGTATCGCCAACAATGCCATCAAGTGCAAAAACGTCACCTACGAAGCAGGAATCGACTCGTGGAGTGTCTCGTGCGGGGAATACGTGAAAGAGGTGTACGGAAAGAATCGCATTCACATCCTGACTGGCAAGTAAGAGGGGAGGGGCTGGAAACGCCCCTTTCTTTTCGTCCACCAGCTGCCGCAGGGAAATTCAGAAACGGCCAGAGAGCTGTCCGGGGAACCGTAGGGAAACGGCCAGAGAATTTTCGGGAAACGGCGGGGTTTGCCTTTATGTAGAAAACTGAGCGGGAGAGGCCCAGAATCCTGCCAGAAAATATCGCAGGGGCGCTGGGGTAGCGCTGGTGGGGTTTCTGCCCCTGAGCCATCCAGATAGCTTTCTCTATGTGATTATGTGAATCCGTGGGTAAACCACAGGAAGCGCGTACACGTCGCGCCAACGTGCTAATGATACGCGAGTGCCCACAGATAGCGCCAATATTGCCGACACGTCCCGAAGGATGGCGCGGATCACGTCGCCAGATATCGCCAGACGATCACGCCCACGACACGACAAAATAAGCCACGCGCTATAACGCTGTAAAACGCGCTATAACGTGATTTTTATTGTGGGTAATGGGTATGTACCACCACACATAAAAACGCGTTAAATTGGCGCGTTTATGGCGCTTATTTTTGGTCTGTTTTGGCTGACTTCAGACAATAAAAAACGCGCCATTGTTGGCGCGTTATGGTGTGCGGATCTTGAAACGAAAAAAGCGCCCATAGTGGGCGCTATTGCTTAAATGCTGTTTTGTAGTTTTCCGATCATTTCAGACAAGCGCAAATATTCACGTTTGCGTTTACAGTCTCTTTTGCTGTTAAGCAAATCAGAAAACGTAAAATTTAATTTGTCACGTTGCGCTTTTAAGTCGTCGATTAATTCAAGTTTATAAGCGCTATATTTTGCGCGATACTCCGCGCGGATCTGGTCATAACTAATCATGATTTTTATCCTTAAAACTAGCGCCCATAGTGGGCGCTATATCCATCTAATTACGCTTTGAAAGCATCAGCCAGATAGTTATAAAAATCATTCTTGATAAAGCGATATTGTTGCGATCCGTTTTTCGCTGCGCCCATTCCTTTGATCTTCTCGACCAGTCCGAGACGCTCGCAAAGATTGATCAGCTGGTTGGCTTGAGTGTAGCCAGCGTCCAATTTAATTTCGTTGGCTTTTTTCGCTTCATTCATCAAATCGAAAACAGCGCCATTTGTGAATGTTTCTAATTCATCATTAATCATTTCGATTAATGCGAATACGCGAGATCCGGACATATCAGCGACTGAATAAACGCATTTACCAGACTTGATAGACTTAACCAGATAAACCAATTTTTCGAGTGAATAGCTATTGGTCATAGCTTCGCGGAAAAACACTTCTGGCGCTTGTTTGCTTGCTTTAATCGCGTAGTAAAAGACACCAGCTAATTTCTCATCATTAACAGCGTTTAAAACGTTGTTGGTGAAGTATGCTAGTTTGGTAGACGCTGCAAGCATGTTAGCTTTATCTGCTTTCGTGTGCGTACCATTCTGATAATGATTGTTATAAGTCTGAGTGGCATTGTTGGCTGCAACTTGCAATTCATTAGCGATAAATACAGCAGCGTCGATGATGGATTTTTTAGAGATAGCAACGTTAGACATGATATTAATCCTTATGTAATATTGATAACTTAATTTGTTATTTGTTTATCGTCAGCGTGTTCGCTTTCGATGTGAGTAATTATCGATATACAGAAATTAAAATCAAGAGTTTTTTACGCGGGAACGAAAAAATTTTTTCTTCAATAAAAATCAAAGTCTTAGAAATAAAATGCGTTTTCTCGAAGGTGTTGCCTAAATAAATTCCCTATTCGGTCAATCACCCTTATATATTTAAACTGGAATCGTGGTGGGTGAAATAAATATAACGGGAAGTGACACGTAAAATAATAACCGGACTTAGCCGGTTATTACCCTTATAGATTTATTGAGCAGACTCGACAATTTTTCGGTTAGTGTCAAAGAGTGCATCGACGAAGTGTGCCGATGACTCGCTGGCATCACACTCCAACATCTCCCTTTGGTCAGCCGAACGCCCCTTACAGTTTTGGACACTCTCTCCAATTGTCTTTCCCGCTTTGACAGCGGCTGCGAACTGGTACATGCAAACCGACACATTGTCCGATGACGAACAAACGTCGTTCATGAGTGACTGAATAACTGGTTTATAGTCCATAGCTGAGGCTGCCGTGGACGATGCGAGAAGAATTGAGGATAGTAAAATCGCTTTCATAACTTAAAACGGTAAAATTCGTTCAACCCAATCGAACATGACGACCATCTTCCGACCATCGCCAACGCTGAGTGTGACCTGACAAGCGTCAACGCCTGAAGACACACCTTCAAGTTCACGGCCATCCGCCATGTAGACCCTTATAGACTTCTGCATCTCATGAGCCTGGCGACAAATTTTGAAGAAATCACGGCGAGATGGCCGATTGTCCACATAGTCTGGGTGTACCGTTGTCCGACCCGTGAAATCGTGCGCAATACCTTCTGTCACACCTGATTCAATCGTGCTGATTCTCTCAAGTGGGAGCCTTATACGATTTTCTTTGTCGAACGGGGCAGGGCAAAGGTCGACTTTGTTGCGCGACGACATGAGACCCTGAACGTACATGCAGAACACCTGACCATCTTCCATCGTGACCCTTACAGGAATGAGAGACTTACGCCAGAACATCAGCGCCTTCTCCACGTTGGTGTAATCGCGCGGCCAGACTTCTGCAGGAATCCCGTAGGTGATGTCAGTAATATTCGTCATATCGTCACAGTGTCGTTGGTAGGATATCGATGTCACCTGCGTTGCTGGTGAACACCCGGAAGACTTTCGTCTCGCCAGCTTTGGTGATGGTCTCGCGTTCCTGACGAGCAGGGTTCAGTGCGCACAGCCCGGCGCCTTCCAGTGAAGCGCCAACAATCCATTGCCCGGCATCAAGATGGAACGTCGCTTTTTCACCGGTCTCAAGTTTCGCAACCGTCTCACCATTGATGAAGATGGACGCGTCGCAGCCCGCACCTATCATACCTTTGTCCCTCATAACCACCAGCGTGGTTGGCGCAGACGTCTGGTATTTGAAAACTCTGGCCTGCGGCGCCGGTTTTGCATCGGCTACAGACACAGGGCGGGATGAACATGCACTCAGGAGTAAAACGGGGATGGTAATCAGTGGAAGTAGAACGTGTTTCATGGCTTGAACTAAATCCTTATCACTTCAACGAACAAGGCGTCTTGCGACGCCCTTAATGCTTAATCGAGACGTTTGAGAATATCGGCCAGATCTTCTTTGGTCATGCCAGAGGATTCGTAAATCTTCATGACCTTTTCACGAGCCTTTGCAGAAGCCTCTAATGACGTAGCTGCTTTATCAAAATCAGCCATCGTCATGTTGGACAGCACCAGATTGATGATGTCTGCCTTTGACAGCTTAATGTTGCGTTCACGCAGTCGATTCTGAAAGGTTTCCAGCTTGTCGTTTGCTTTTTCGGTTAACTGAACCTGGCAGTGTATAGCGCGTTTCTGGCTCATGCTTACTCTCTATTCAAAACAGTGAAATCGAATGTGCTACCCACCGGCAATACTCCCTCGGCAAACCCAGGCGTAGTGTCGATAATGTGCTTCCGCTCATATGAGTGCGACATGAGGTATTTGTTGCTCACGTCGATGAAGTCGGTAATAAAGCACACGTTAGCCTGATTCTTTTTGGCTCGAAGACCGCGGCCAACACGTTGGCGCATCTCAACTTCGGCTTTGCCGCCACCACCCAGAATCACCGCACCTACGCTTGGAACGTCGACGCCAACATCCAGAATGGTTGAACCAATCAGAACATCTATCTTGCCTGCCGCCAGACTGTTGAGCTTTGCTTGTCGGGTAGTCTGGTTTGATTCTCCGTAGATGAAATCGACCTTGAGGCCGCTTTCTTTCATCATTTCCATCAAGATCTGACCATGACGCTTCAAACGAACCAGCGTCATACAGTTCAGACCGTGACTTTTGTACATTAACGCTTCGCGCACAATAGCCTCGTTGCGGCCCAGATTGTAAACGATGCCTAACTGATAGGCTTTCTGGTAAGCCGTACTCATTCCAACCCGAAAGTTCAGGTGTTTCGAAGCAAGTTCGGCCCTAATCCGCACCTCGTCTGGAGTGTACGCGATTTTATGATATAGAAAGTAGGGTTTCGCTAAAATACCTCGGTCGATCAAATATTTCTCTGTGACCTTTATCTCAATGCGACCGGCCACAGCCATGAGACGCATATTTGCTTCGGTCGAGTCCTTCATGAACGGCGTAGCTGTCAGCGCCAGACGGTAATCGGCATTGATGCACAACCGGGCGATATCGTAGAAGTTTGAACCTGATGATTCGTGTGCCTCTTCCAGAATCAGCAGAGAAACGCTGGACAGAAAGCGCTTAACCAGTTCCCGGCGCTTCAGGTGGTACTGTTTTTTCTCCGGTGATGCGTCGCGCGGCGGCTCTTCGAGAAAACTGGCCAGGGTCTGCACCGTGGCAACGTTGATATGGCGCGAGACCTGGAACTCACCAGATCCAATCACCCCAACTTTCTGACCTTTCAGCCACGGCTCGCCATTCTCCGCGCGGTAGTCGATGGATTTCTGGAAGTTCTCTGCCATCTGGAACATCAGAACCGAGCGCGTGGTTAAAAACAGCGTCATACGACCGATGCGAGCAGCTGCCTTACACGCTACGTTCGATTTACCGCCACCCGTCGCAATCTGGGCAATCATCATCCCTTCGCGCACCAGTGTTTCCACAGTCTGATCCTGATACGCATAGTCCGGGTTATACGGGAATGGGTTAACTACCGGGTTCGGCTTGCCCAGCGCGGGGGCTTTTTCCTTGCGCACATGCACGCATTTGATGCCAGCTTTCAGAAGGTTGGCTGAAACTGGCTTCGCAAACCCAGCCGGGAACGCGTTTTTGCTCCAGTTGAACATCGTGCTGGTTCCTTTCCAGTCCCCAGCCTCCACTTCATAGCTCAACATCTCCTGAACGAGCCGCTTCACGTTGTCATCAGCGCCAGAAATCAGCGCATTGACTGCATTCGATACAATCCGAACTGTCATAAACCTCTTTCCTTCGTGCCTTTTGTATGGTAATTGGCTATTATAGTAAGTAAGTACTTATACAATAGATTGTATCAGAATTATGGATGTGAAAATTACGATTCTGCAGGTGGAAGTCGCGAACCTGCGTCCGAATCCCTGGAATACCAACTCCGTTGGGGCGCAAAACTTCGAAAAACTGAAAGGCTCTATCGAAAAATTGGGCTTTTTTAAGCCAATTCTGGCGCGGGAGCTGGACGGGGGCATTTTTGAGATCCTCGGTGGCGAACACCGCTGGCGTGCCGCGATGGAGCAGGGCATTTCAACGGTTCCCGTCATCTCCGTGGGCAAAATTAACGACCTGGTGGCCAAACAGATGTCTCTCGTCGATAACGAACGCTACGGCGAAGACGATCAGGTCGCTTTGCAGCGCTTAATCGAAGAAATCCAGTCTGAAATCGACTACCGGTTGTCCGATATCGCCCCGTATGACGACGAAATGGCGGCAACACTCGCCAAAGCGTCCGTTATCGATCTTGAAGCGCTGGAAGCGCTCTCCCGTGGCGATGACGAGCCGGTCGATGAGGACAAACGCGAGAAAACCGAGCGAGTCGGCGCTGAACACCAGACGATGCGCTTCAAGGTGACGTTTGATGCGTCAGATCGCGTCGCCGACACCATCAAAACCATCATCAAAGAGCAGGGAATCAATACCGGTAACGAAATGGAGAACGCCGGGGAAGCCCTGGTGTGGCTGGTCGACTACTACAAGGAGCGTATGTAATGACCAAAAACTTTGAAATCGTCTATCGAAACCCGGCAGAACTCATCCCGTATGAGATGAACGCCAAAAAACATGACGAACAGCAGATCCGCGACCTGGCGGCCGCCATCAAAAAGCGCGGTTTTGACCAGCCGATCACGGTCGACAAGCATGACGTCATCATTACTGGCCACGGTCGTCGCGAGGCGGCTCTTCTGGCTGGTCTGGAGCGTGTGCCGGTCATCGTTCGCGACGATCTGAGCGAAGAAGAAGTGAAGGCGAAGCGTCTGGAAGACAACCGCCTGGCCAGTATTGACTACGACGCCATCAAATTGCAGCAGGAGCTGGAATCCCTGGTGCTGGGCGACGTCGAGGTCTTCGGTTTTGAAGAGCGCGAGTTGAACGTGCTTGTCGGCAGCATGACCGAAGAGATGGAAACCGGCTCTCTGGTGCTCGATCTGGGCGAAGAGACAGAACGCCAGAAAGAAGAGCACACCGAGATCAGTCGCGAAGTAGCCTCTGAAGAAGTCCGCGTCATCGACGTATTGGGCTTTAAAACGCTCCCTGCTGGCTCTGCCATTGTGGTTGGGGATTTGCTTGCCCACATGGAAGAAATCACGGGAGAAAGCGGGGTAGACGCTTTCGTGGCGTATGCGGAGAAAGTTTCTTCTGGGGAGCTGGCCGCATGAGCAAATACACCATCAACGTATCGTTTCAGACCCGCGTGAACAAAACCACGCGCACGCTGGAGATTGCCGAATCGTTCGGTCTTGGCCTGGACGAAAAAGAGTGGACGCTTTACGACAATCTGGAGCTGGAAGTGAAGCAGGGCGATGTGGTGTACATCACCGGCCAATCCGGTTCCGGTAAATCCGTTGTGCTGCGCGAGCTGCAACGCCAGATGAAGGATGAAGGGCTTTCTGTAGCCTCCATCGATGACTTTACCTTCGACAATGAGGTTAACGTCATCGACCAGCTGGGCAAAACCACCAGCGAAGCGCTGGGGCTGCTGTCTATGGCCGGATTGAATGACGCCTATCTCTTTGTGCGCAAGCCATCCGAGATGTCTGACGGTCAGAAATACCGTCTCAAGATCGCCAAGCTGATCGAGTCAGGCGCCAAAGTTTGGGCAGCCGACGAATTTGGCGCTGTTCTCGACCGTGTAACCGCTCAGGTTGTGGCGTCGAACCTCCAGCGTGCCGCACGAAAGGTTGGTGCGACGGTAATGGTGGCGACGACCCACGAAGACCTGAAGAACGCGCTGCGCCCGGATATGCAGATCACCAAGCACTACAAAGAACGCGTGAAGGTGGAATATGCCTGATTTGAAGATCGTAGAGCTGAAGCCATCGAAAGAGGCTGACAACAACAACGTTGAAGTCATCCGCCTGCTGGAAGAAGCACTCCAGTACGCCAGAGAAGGCAAAAGCCAGAGCCTGGCGCTGCTGATGATCAACAACGACGGTAGTGTTCTGGATTGCTGGCATAACGGTGGGCGTCCATACGTCATGGTTGGGGCGATGGAATCGCTTCGCCTGGACTTCATCAATGCCAATATCGAGCGCAGGTGATCGACATGACAGACATCATCATCAAACGCTACCGCCCGGAAGAGTTCCCGCGTCATCTGGACTTTCTGGAGCGTATGACCGTTACCAAAGGTACGGTTGAAGACTGGCACGCGCTGAAGTCGCTGCACTACAAGACGGATGGTAAGCCGTTTGCGCCAACGTATTATCGCTGCGAACTGGACGACAGGCTGGTGGGCGTCGTGGTTATGGCTTACCCGAAACTGCTGCTGGCGCCTCGCCATCGCATGTTTCCTAAGCTGAAGCCAACCACCAATACCACCGTGGCCAACCAGTATTGGGGCCGGTACGTGAACAACAACTTTGCGGTGATCAGCCGTTCCGTTGTGGACACTCAGTACCGCGGCGTCGGCGTCTCCTATCGAATGATTAATCTGGTTAGCAGGATGCACGACCGGCCAATCATCGAGATCCAGTCGTCGATGAGCAAATACAACCCGTTCGCCATGAAAGCAGGGTTCCAGTTCATCCGTCCGGAGCGTCCGAAGAGCTATGAGAGTGCGTTGCGCGTCTTCCAGCGTCATTTCCGTTCCGACCCTGGCGACAACGAAGCGATCGTCAAAGAGCTGTTCGCCATGAGTGAGTCTCGCCGTCGTCGTGCGCTGCGTGATCTGGTCGCTGACTACCACAAGAACAGTTCCCTGGCCAAAGCCGGGCGTAATCGTGGCACGACGATTCAGGACATTGCCGACAGTCTGGTGGACGAGGCCAGCATCGTGAAGCTGCTCAAGGACATTCACAACCTGAGCTTCACGTCTCCGCTGTATGGCGTGTACCGAAACCCGGACTTTGGCCGTCAGCTGCCTGACACGCTGCCACTGCTGGCATTCGACAAACAGCCTTTGAATAAACCTCTTGAAATTGCATTACCGGCATAAGGATTTGCCATGACGTTGACCGACAAACAAAAAGACATCATCAAAACCATCAATTTAGGCCATGAGCGTGGGCATCTGCTCGATCTGGACGAGCTGCTTGAAGTGCTGCCGTACAAAACGACCAAACAGAGTATGCAGTTCTCTATCCGAGCACTGGTGAAAAAGGGGCTGGTGGAGAAAGGAATGTGCCGCCAGCGCGGTGATTCCGGCTACCACCGTCGCACGCTGGGACTGACCACGTTAGGTCGTGCCAGAGCCAAATTACTGGTGATGTAAGTCGGTCTGGGAGCCAGTTTGAGAGCCTGCTTCCGTATATATAAATACTAAGTGACTTATTAAATATATACGGAAGCAGGTTCTGAATACTCCCCAGCCCGGTTTTAAACACCCAGAAAACAAATTGGTTAGGCACAGAATTAAACAAGTTGTTTAGGAGCGCAAGGATGCGCTCTGAGTGTTTTAGAGGGATCTATGACTGTAGAAAAAGACGAGAGCAAAACTCGCCTGACGCCAGCTGAGTGGGCAGAAGCCGAAGCAAAGTGGACTTCCGGCGAATACACACTCTCCAAGCTGGAGGAAGAGTACGGCATTCGTCGTGAAACGCTCTCCAGACATTTCAAAAAGCGTGGATTAGAGAAAGGCGCGGACTCCGTTGGGAAGATGGTGCGCGAGTCGCTCAAATCCGACGCAGAGCTGCGTGCGAAGGCGCGTGCAGAGAAAATCGAAGAGCGCCGGACTCGTTACGACGATTGGGCGTTCGCACTCGGTCGTATGGTGATGCATGAGGTGGCCACAGCCAAGAAGGACGGCAAGCCACTCGCAACCATCGAAGATGACCTGAAGAGTCTCCAGCGTGCCAGCGGCACACTCGCTAAGTGCTTCGAAATATCCTCGAAAGCGCTCGGTATGGATCGCGCAGAGAACGAAGACGACGAAATCCCGAACCTGGTATTTGGCGAACTTACGCCTTCCCAGGTGGCGCAGCTGCGTAAGGAAGATGATGAGCCGGATCTGATTGATGACGATCTGCTTGAGTCACTCGAAGAGGAAGCTCTGAGCGAAGCTGAGGGCGATTCTGACGCGTCTGGTGATGAAAGTGATGGGAGCGTCTAACTATGGCCATCCCGTCGTCTCTGAGTCTCGTACAGCTGCATTCTGGGCAGATGCAAGTCTTCCAGTCGCCACATCGTTTCAAAGTGGTGTGTGCGGGTCGACGCTGGGGTAAATCCCGGTTGTCGATCTCCACCATCATCCGCGCGGCAGCCAAAGAGAAGAAGCAACGTGTCTGGTACGTCGCACCGACTTACCAGATGGCTCGCCAGATCTTGTGGGATGACCTGCAGGAAGTTCTGCCACGCAAATGGGTTCGTAAGAAAAACGACACCACGATGACCATCGTGCTGAAGAACGGCTCTGAAATCGCGCTGAAAGGTGCGGATAAGCCCGATACGCTTCGTGGTGTGGCACTGCACTTTGTGGTGCTCGATGAATTTCAGGATATGAAGCCGGACACCTGGTACAAGGTACTGCGTCCGACACTGTCCTCTACCCGTGGTGGTGCTCTGATCATCGGTACGCCAAAAGGCTTCTCCGAGTTCCACAAGCTGTGGACTATCGGTCAGAACAAAGATTTGCAACGCAAAGGGCAGTGGAAGAGCTGGCAGTTCGTTACGGCCGATTCTCCGTTCGTACCGAGCGCGGAAATCGAAGCGGCGAAGAACGATATGGACCCTAAATCGTTCGCGCAAGAATACCTGGCCAGCTTCGAAAACATGTCCGGACGCGTTTACTACCCGTTCGACCGCAATGTGCATGTGAAGCCACTCCAGTTCAATCCGAAACTGCCGATCTGGGTTGGTCAGGACTTCAACATCGACCCTATGTCATCGGTCATACTGCAGCCGCAGCCAAATGGTGAGTTGTGGGCCGTGGACGAGGTTGTTCTGTTCTCTTCCAACACGGCTGAAGTGTGTGATGAGCTGGAGCGTCGTTTCTGGCGCTGGAAGTCTCAGGTCACTATCTTCCCTGACCCGGCAGGTGCGTATCGCCAGCACGCACGCGGTGAATCGGACGTCGATATCTTCAAGGAAAAAGGTTTCCTTCGAGTCGATTATCCGAAGAAGCACCCGCCGATCGCAGACCGTGTTAACGCAGTGAATCGCATGTTGATGAGTGCCTCGGGCGAAACCCGGTTGTACATCGATCCGAAGTGCAAACACCTCATCGACTCGCTGGAGAAGGTGATCTACAAGCCAGGCTCACGCGACATGGATAAGACTGGCGGCATCGAACACAGTGCGGATGCGTTGGGTTATCCGGTTCATCGTAGGTATCCGGTGAAAAATCGTGTTATTCTTGGTGGATCTAGATAGGTAAGTACCTACCTAAACGGAAAGGAAAAGCAAATGGAATTGACTGACAAGCAAATCAAAGACCTTGTGGCACGACGCCACCCTGAATATGAGAAGAAAAAAGAACATTGGGACTTCCTCGCCAGCACCTACGCTGGCGGGCGTGCCTGGTTCAACGACAATATCTTCCGTTACTTCAAAGAGGGCGATCAGGAGTTCAAAGAGCGCCTGGAACGCGCTTATCGCTTCAACCACACTCGTGAAGTGGTAAACCTCATCAACAAATACCTCTTCAAAGAGGTCATTCACCGCAACACTGATGAAGCGCCGGAGCAGATCCGCAATTTCTGGAAGCGAGCCACGCGCCAGAACGCCTCCATCGATGCGTTTATGGCGGCTATCGACCTGCAATCATCCATCTATGGCCGTATCTGGGGTGTTGTGGACAGCACCATGAACGTCGATGTTGAGTCTGTTGCAGACGAGAAGAAAAATGATGCGCGTGCCTACGCTTACTGGATTTCGCCACAGCAGCTGCTTGATGTTGCCTGGGATGAAGACGGCAATATGTTGTGGGCGCTGATTGTTGAAATCGCGCGCGACGACGAAGATCCGTTCACGTCAACCGGGCAGGAATACCAGCGTTACCGTCTGTGGACGCAAAACGAGTGGTATCTGTTCCGTGAAGAAGTGAAGAAAGGTTCCGGAAATAGCGGTCGTCGTCAGGCCAAAGTCGTTCTGGAGGATAGCGGCGAGCATAATCTTGGCGTGGTGCCGGTGTTCCCGGTGGATTGCATTGGTGAAAGCGAGTCTCCGTATTTCAGCCCGTCGTTGATTGACGATATCGCCTATCTTGACCGCGCTGTGGCCAACTACCTGTCGAACCTTGACGCGATTATTCAGGATCAGACATTCAGCCAGCTGGCGATCCCGGTTCAGTCATTGCTGCCGGGCGATGAAAACCACACCAAAGTGCTCGAAATGGGGACTAAACGCGTCTTCACCTTCGACTCTGAGAGCGGTAATCAGCCATTCTACCTGTCTCCAGACCCGAAACAGGCTCAGATGATCATCACCACGATTAAGACGGTGATTAACGAGATCTACCATTCCGTTGGTGTGGCAGGTGAGCGAACCAAGCAGGATAACGCACAGGGTATCGATAACTCTTCGGGCGCAGCGAAGATGTACGACTTCCAGCGCGTTAACAGTCTGCTGGTGACAAAAGCAGAGCGCCTCGAAAGGGCAGAGCGCCAGATGATGCAGCTGGCAGCGAAATGGATGGGTGTCGAACTGGATGAAGACCACTCTCTGATCGCGTACCCGGAAAGTTTCGACATTCGCGGTCTGACTGACGAATTTGCCGTTGCTGAGAAACTGTCTCTGCTCCAGGCGCCTGATTCTGTTCGTCGTCATCAGATGGAAATGCTCATCGAGAAGGTCTTCCCGAACATTTCCGAGGCGATGCAAAAGGAATTTCAAAAAGATCTCTTGAAATTTCCTCCAAAAAATGATCTTAATACCCTTGAAAATAAGTCAGCACTTACTTATGATCGAGATACAGCCCAAGAAAGCGGGCAAGATCAACCCCGAGGGAATGGGGACTCATCTACTCAAGAGACCGAGTGATAAGTAACGAAAAGGAATTTCTATGAATCTGTGGCAAATGCTTATGGCCCGTCGTGGCCTGATGGATGTAGCTGAAGCGCATGAGCGCGGAGGCGCTGGTGGCGGTGCTCCTGCTGGAGACAATGAGCAGGGCAATCAAGACCCAGGCAAACAGGGCGAGAAAAAAGAGCAACCGAAGGGTGACGACGACGAGTATGCCGGTATGACTCAGGAAGAGTTGCTGGCAGAACTGCGTAAGTCCAAGAAAGCCGGTGCTGACTTGCTGAAAGAGAACATGAAGCGCAAAGAGAAAGAGCGCACATTGGCCGATCAGTTGGCTCAGTACGGTGATATTGACCCGGCGCGTGCTCGCCAGCTTCTCGAAGCTGAACAAGCCGCAGAAACCGCACGTCGGGAGGCGGAGCAGGCTGAACTGGAACGCCGTGGTGAGTTCGATGCTGTGAAAAAGCAGATGATCGAAGCGCACCAGGCTGAACTGGCACAGCGCGACGAACGCTACTCCGCTCTGGAGAGCGAGAACGCCGCACTGAAGGCTCAACTGGTCGAAATGACTGTTGGCGCTTCCTTCAGCGGCTCTGCCTTCTTGCGTGACAAAGTTCTGATGACTCCGGCTAAGGCTCGCGTTATCTACGGCTCTCATTTCGAAGTGGGTGAAGACGGTAGTGTTGTGGGCTTTGATAAGCCAGCCGGTCAGAAAGAACGTGCAGTTCTGGTTGACGGTGAAGGCAAACCGTTACCGTTCGAATCCGCGATTGAGCGCATTCTGCGTGCAGATCCGGAAGCTGACGCACTGTTGCGCAGCGAAGCCAAGCAGGGTGCTGGTTCCAATAGCAAACCGACCCACAAAGTAAACCAGCCGAAGAGCAAGTCGACTATGGATAAGTTGACCTCCGGTCTGGGGAAAATCGGACTCAAGTAACATCTTAAATCATAGGGAAATGAAAGATGCCATTACTGCGTGATGAAGCTGAAAAGCTGTCTAACAACGAACTTGAGCAGGGTGTGATCGAGACCATCATCGATCGCGATGACCTGTTCGCTGTTCTGCCTTTCATGAAGATTAATTCTAAGGCATACCTCTACAACCGCGAAGCTACCCTGAGCGAAGCAACCTTCATCGATGTGAACGACACCATCACCGAAGGCGCTGCAACCTTCACCGAACACGTTGCGAAGCTGCGTATCCTGGCAGGCGACGTAGACGTCGACAAATTCCTGGCGACCACTATGTCCGACACCAACAACCAGCTGGCAATCCAGGTTCGTCAGAAGGTGAAAGGTCTGGCTCGCGCATTCCGCCGCAACCTGATTCTGGGCGACTCCAGCACCAACACCAAAGCATTCGACGGTATTCCGAAGCTGATGCACGACGATCAGAAGATCGACATCGAAGGCGCTTCCATGACCTTCTCCATGTTCGACGAGCTGGTCGACGCGGTGAAAGATCTGGGCGCAGACTGCATCATGATGCGTTCCGAGCACCTGCGTGCTTATCGCGCTCTGCTGCGTACCGTTAGCCTCGGCCCGTCCGAAATCATGATGGAAAACTTCGGCCGTCCGATGCTGTGCCACAACGGTGTACCGTTCATCGTGAACGACTTCATCCCGACTGACGCGGGCAAAGCAAGCATCTACTGCCTGCACCTGTCCGAAGAGAACGGTGTGACTGGTCTGTATGGCGGTGAAAACGCCGGTATCGTTGTTGAGAACATCGGTACTGTTCAGAACAAAGACGCAACCCGTACCCGCGTTAAGTGGTACTGCTCTCTGGCGAACAAGCACGACAAGGCTATCGCCGCGCTGACCAACGTAAAAATTTGATCAGTATAGTAGGTAAGTAATTATCTACCGTTTAAGGGTGGGCTATACGCCCACCCTTTTTGTAGGAGCGAGAAATGCCAGAACAAAAGATGAAGATCACGGAAGAGGCGTTTGCGGATTTCACGGGGCATATGTGCCGTGCCGGATTCACCAATTCCATCTCCAACGAGCCTCTGAGCGAGCGCCAGCAGAACCATCTTGCGGCTTGCTTCCGGGCAATTCCGTTCACTCAGTCTGTCACCATTACACCGGCTGCGCCGTCCGTATTGGTGGGCAAAACCGTTCAACTTAGTGCAGGTATCACTATGAGCAAAAGCGCAGATTCATTCACCTGGACGTCGGCCAATGACCAGGTCGCCACAGTCAGCGGTACGGGTCTGGTTACTGGCGTGACTCCGGGAAAAGTGAAGATCACCGCCACCGATAAGCAGACTCAGCTTTCTGCGTCAGTCGAAGTGACCGTTAAGCCTGTCAGCGTGGAGTCCGTTACGGTAACGCCAGACTCTACCTC
>ERZ773208.1170-NODE-1170-length-21944-cov-3.749052_pt1 | contig 21944 bp, 16 predicted proteins | sample MGYA00581006_ERZ773208 | MGnify/ENA primary metagenome ERZ773208 (study PRJEB29015, sample SAMEA2737793) | human gut metagenome | biome: human gut; feature: human-associated habitat; material: faeces | place: China | collected 2012 ... | reverse complement strand
GAAGATGTTCTTCTTACCCTTGGCAGACCACTCGTCAGCATGCTCCGCCATGGGGCTGGACGGGGTGATGGGGTAGATGGCAGCAACTTCTGAGAAGGCATATGCCACATATGCCGCCGCTTCGTTACCGTCGCAGATCTTCATGAGCTTACTCATTTCTCTTTTTTCCTCCTCTTTATTCCGGTGGTTTCCGCTGAGGAAACAGCGAAAGCACGCAGATATACAATTTACATGATAACACGTTTCAGGGGAAAGTCAATTCAGGTGGCCGGATTTCTGCATTTTCCCCGATGTGGGGTAAATCTTTTTGTGAAAAAAGTCAAATCACCACAGGCTTACCATCAAAAGCAAGCCGCCCGTTCTTTACGGTCACGCTGCCTCCCAGACGGTTGGGATAGTCGCCGTCCGGCAGTTCTACCGCCACATCGGCCACGCCCTGTCCGCACAGGTCGAATACGCCCAGCGCCTTGCCCTCCGGGCCCTCGTAATGTCCCAGCAGCAGGCCGTTTCTCTCCTCCAGCCAATAGCCGCCGGTGACGGGCAGCGTCTGCTTCAGCTCCTTCAGCTTCCGCAGATCGAGCTGCATGTCCCGCTGCATGTCGCCATAGTTGCTCTGGTTTTCAAAGAAGTCCACACGCTCCTTGGGGGCGTATTCCATGCCGCTGTAAAGCATCACAGTGCCCCGCTGGAAGTAGAGGAACGCCAGCCAGTTGTCCAGCTGGGTATCGTCCCTCATCCAGCTGGCGGCACGGGGTGTGTCGTGATTTTCCAGATACCGGGCTTTGACGTAGCTGCCGGGATAGGTCAGCTCCTGATAGGTCAGGATATCCGCGTACTCCCGCAGACTCACCTTTCCGGTCAGCACGCCCTCATAGAAGGGCCAAACGTCGTAATCATAGGTAAGGTCGAACACGGACTGCACCTCGGTATCCGTGGCGCAGTAAGCGCCCATTCTCCGCATGGCCAAAACATGAGCGCCGTGAACGCTCTCCGCCAGCCAGATACAGCCGGGACGGATGGTCTCCACCTCGTCACGGGCCTGCCGCCAGAACTCCACCGGCACAGCGCTGGCTACATCACAGCGGAAGCCATCCACGATGGCAGCCCACTGCTTCAGCGTATCGATCTGATAGCGCCACAGGTCGCGGTTGCTGTAATCCAGATCCACAATATCCCACCAGTCGGCCACCTTGCGGGTGGGTCTTCCCTGCTCGTCCCGCAAAAAGAACTCCGGGTGCGTCTCCGCCAGCACGGAGTCCGGCGAGGTATGGTTATACACCACGTCGATGATGCACTTCATGCCCCGGTCGTGGATGGCGTCCACCAGATGGCACAGGTCGTCCACGGTGCCCATGTCGGGGTTCACCGCCCGGTAATCCCGGATGGCGTAGGGGCTGCCCATGGTGCCCTTACGACCCTCCTCGCCGATGGGGTGAATGGGCATCAGCCACAGGATATCCGCACCCAGCGCTTTCAGGCGGTCGAGATCGCCCTCCAGCGCACGGAACGTGCCCTCCTTGGTGTGTCCTCGAACAAACACGCTGTAGATCACCTGCCGCCGCAGGGAGAGATCGGTGTTAACTGCCATAAGAAAGCCCTCCTTTTTGAATATTATTGCAGCATCGAGAGGAACTCGTCCTCCGTCAGCACGGGGATATTCAATTCCTGCGCCTTGCGCAGCTTGCTTCCGGCGTTCTCACCGGCCACCACATAGGTGGTTTTCTTACTGACCGAGCCGCTGGCCTTACCGCCCCGCTGCTCGATCATGGCGGCGGCCTCGTCTCGGGTAAATTTCTCCAGCGTACCGGTCAGCACGAAGGTCTGTCCGGCAAAGCGGTCGTCCACCTTCTCCTGATGGCTGGTCATGTTGACGCCCGCCTCACGGAGTCGGGTAAGCAAGTCCTGCGACTGAGGGCTCTCCAGCCACTGGCGGATATACCGGGCGGTGATGGGGCCCACGTCGTCGATGGCGGTCAGTTCCTCCTCCGACGCGGCGGACAGCGCGTCGAAGCTGCCGAAGTGGGCGGCCAGCACCTTGGCGGCCTTGTCTCCTACCTGACGGATGCCCAGCGCGCTGAGAAGCCGCCACAGGTCATTTTCCTTGCTCTTTTCGATGGCGGCCACGGCGTTGGCGGCGGATTTTTCGCCCATGCGGTCAAGCTGGGCAATATCCTGCACCTGCAAGCGGTACAGGTCGGCGGCGGTTTTCACAAGGCCGCTTTCCACTAGCGACTGGATCACCGCCGGGCCCACGCCGTCAATGTCCATGGCATTCCGACTGGTAAAATGGGTCAGGTTCCGCAGTAGCTGGGCGGGACACTCCGCGCCGGTGCAGCGGATGGCCACACCGTCCTCGTCCCGGCTCACCGGTGCGCCGCATACGGGACACACCTCCGGCAGATAGTAGGGCACAGCGCCGGAGGGACGCTTGTCCTTTACCACCTCCACGATCTCCGGGATGATTTCCCCCGCCTTCTGGACGATGACGGTATCGCCGATGCGGATATCCTTAGACGTGATGAAATCCTGATTGTGCAGCGTGGCGTAGGTAACGGTGGTGCCCGCCAGACGCACCGGCTCCAGCACCGCCTTGGGGGTCAGCACGCCGGTGCGGCCCACCTGCACCACGATATTCTTCAATACCGAGGGCTTCTGCTCCGGCGGATACTTGTAGGCCACCGCCCAGCGGGGACACTTGGCGGTGCTGCCCAGCACCTCACGCTCCGGCAGGCTGTCCAGCTTGATGACCGCGCCGTCGATGTCAAAGGGGAACGCCATACGCTCGTCCCCCAGACGGGCGATCTCGGTGATAATGTCCTCCGCCTTGGCCAAAGGCTTGTGGGGGATCACCTTGAAGTGCTGGCTTGCCAGATAATCCAGCGTCTCGGTATGGCTGGTAAACTCCCGCCCCTCGGCCAGCTGCAAATTGAAGATGGCGATATCCAGCCGCCGCTGGGCGGCGATCTTGGGATCCAACTGCCGCAGAGAGCCCGCGGCGGCGTTGCGGGGATTGGCCATCAGGGGCTTGCCCTCGATCTCCCGTCGGGCGTTGATCTCCTCGAACACGCTGCGGGCCATATAGACCTCGCCCCGGACAATGAGATGGGGCAGCTTCTCCGGCAGCGTCATGGGGATGGAGCGGATGGTGCGCAGGTTCTCTGTCACGTCCTCCCCCACTCTGCCGTCGCCGCGGGTCGCGCCACGGACGAACACACCGTCCCGGTACTCCAGCGCCACGGACAGGCCGTCCACCTTGGGCTCCACGCTGTACAGGGCGTCAGGCAGGTCGGCGGCTAACTTATCCAGAAAGTCCTGCACCTCGCCGCTGTCAAATACATCCTGCAAGCTCTCCAACGGTACCTCGTGCCGCACCTCCTCAAACTGGCTCAGCAGCTTGCCGCCCACCCGCTGGGTGGGGGAATCGGGAGTGATCTCCTCCGGATGCTCCTTCTCCAAGTCCTCCAGCTTCCGCAGCAGATGGTCGTACTCATAGTCCGACATGGTGGGCGCGTCCAGCACGTAGTAGAGGTAGCCGTTGGCGTTCAGCGTCTCACGCAGCTGCTTCATTTCTTCACGATAGTCCATACTCCATCCTCATTTATTCGTTGTTCATGATATAGTTATCCGTTGTTCATGATATAGTCCTCGGCATACTGTCCGATCTCGTCAGGCATGGTGCTGAAATAGGTGTAGGTATCCGGCACGCTGCCCACGATCACCGTCTCCGCCACGGCGATCTCGTTGGACACCCTGGTGGAGGTTTTCATTCCCGGCAGGAGAATGCTCATATACACGTCCACATCCAGAAAGATCTGGTGCCGGGTCTGGTTGATGCCTGCGGCGGTGAACTGGTTGCGGAACGCGGCGCTGGCGCTGCCCACCGCCTGCATCCGCACAAAGAGACTGGGGCCGCGCCCCGCCAGCAGCGCCGAGCCGGTCAGCGTCCCCAGCGGGATCTCCAGCTCACTGGTGGCCACCTCTGACAGCCGGTGCAGTATTTCATCGGTGATCTGGCCTTGCATGCGGTTCACCTCCGCCACGTTGCTGCGCAGCGCGGTGATATGGCCCGTTTCATCCTTCTCAAAAATCACGAAATTCTGATAGTCAATGTCGCCGTTTTCCACCGCCTCATTGACGGCAGCAGACACGATGCGGTTCACCAGATTGGACACTCTTGCGGTGGCCATGCTGGTCATCACCGGCTTCAGATGCCACAGCAGCGACACCGCGGCTGCCAGCAACGCCAGCACCAGCAGCGTCAGCCATATTCCCACCCGCTGGCGGCCTGTCAGGCGCAGATAGCGCAAGCGCTCCACAGCACACGCCCCCTTTCATGGAAGCGTATGCCAATGCGGCTTATCCTTATTCCTGCCAGCCGTTGACGATGGCCTTGAAGGTCTTTCCCCGCTCGGCAAAGTTCTTGAACTGGTCAAAGGCGGCACAGGCAGGCGACAGCGTTACCACATCGCCGGGTACGGCCCTGTCCCGAGCGATCTCCACCGCTTTCTGGAAGGGCGTGACCTCCACGATCTCCGGATGGCCGGGCTGATAGCCCTCGGCATTCTCCACGGCGGTTCTGATCTTGGCGGCGGTAGCGCCGCACAGCACCAGCAGCTTCACGTGTTCCACGATCTCGCCGCCCAGCGCGTCGAAGGGGATGTGCTTATCATAGCCGCCGGCGATGAGGATCACCTTTTCCGGGAAGGAGCGCAGTCCCGCCGTGGTGCGGCTGGGGCTGGAAGCGATGGAGTCGTTATAGTACCGCACGCCCCGGTAGGTACGCACCAGCTCGATGCGGTGCTCCACACCGCCGAATTCACGGGCGAAGTCCCGGATGGTCTCATCCGGCACCAGACCGTCCACAGCGGCGATGGCCGCCATGTAGTTCTCCACATTGTGAACGCCCGGCAGCTTGATATCGCCGGTGGTCATCACGGTACGCTCGCCCGCGCCGTCACGGCAGACGATGGCGTCGCCCCGCAGGAACACGCCCTTTTCCGGCTCCGCCTGACGGCTGAAATACACCGCCCGGTCGGGAACGCTCTCGCCCTGACGGCGGGTAATGTCGTTATCGAAATTGAAGATGGCCTTATCGCCCGGCTTCTGGTGGCGGAAGATATTCTCCTTGGCGGCCACGTACTCCGCCATGTCCTTGTGAACGTCCAGATGGTTGGGCGCCAGATTGGTCATAACGGCGATATGGGGACTGCACGGCATGGTCATCAGCTGGAAGCTGGACAGCTCCAGCACCGCGTAATCGGTGGGCTGCATCTCCCCCGCCTCACACAGCAGAGGATGGCCGATGTTACCGCCCACATGGACGGTGCGCCCCGCCTTCTTCAAAAGCTCCGCGATGATGGTAGTGGTCGTGGTCTTTCCGTCGCTGCCGGTCACGGCGATGATGGGACAGGGGCAGACCTGAAAGAACACCTCCATCTCGGAGGTCAGCACACTGCCGCCAGCCACAGCCTTTGCCAGCTGGGGCACATCGGGCCGCAGACCCGGCGTGCGGAAAATGATATCCTGATCCAGTCCCTCCAGATAGTCCGAGCCAAGCTGCAAATGTGCGCCGCCCTGCTCCAGCTCACCGGCCAGCTCGCCCAGCTGCTCCCGCGTCCGCTTGTCGCAGGCGGTCACGGCGATGCCCTCACGCAGCAGCAGGCGGATCAGCGGCGTATTGCTGACACCGACGCCCACCACCGCCACGGTCTTTCCGCGGATGGAATCCAGATACTCCTGTAATGTCATGGGATGACCTCCCCTATTCTCAAATTAAAATCACTATATTATACCGCACCTAGCGGCCGGATTCAATCAAAATGAGGAAAAAACATCCCCTTATGGCAAACGCCCCTGAAACACGGAGTTTCAAGAGGCGTCTGCCACATATAGGAAGGTAGGTATGGGTTACTTGACACCAAACAGCAGATCGCTGTAGGTGGGGAACGGCCAGTACTGAGACGCCGTGCAGGTCTCCGCTTCGTCGCAGGGAGCCCGCAGCGCCGCCATCTTGGGAATGACCGTATCACGGATGGCACAGGCGGCCTCGGTCACGTCGTCGATCTTATGATAGCCGTCCAGTGCGGCTTCCAGCTCCCCGGCAGCAGCGTCGATCTGGTCGGCAAGACCGGACAGCTTCTCGATCAGCCCCGTCTCGTACTTTCCGTTCAGCGTGGGGACAACAGCCTTCTTGGCGGCAAGCCCCTCTGCCAGCTTGGCGGTATAGTCCTCCACAGCAGGCAGGATCTCCTTGCGGGCCATGTCCACCATGGTCTGTGCTTCGATGTTGACGGTCTTGCGGTAGTTATCCAGCATGATCTCGCAGCGGGAGCGGATCTCCGCCTCGGACATGACCTTCAGTGAGGTCAGCATGTCCACGTTCTTCTGCTCCAGAATACAGGGCAGCGCGTCGGGGGTGGTCTTCAGGTTCAGCAGGCCCCGCTCCTCGGTGGCCTCCTTGATCCACGCGTCGTCATAGCCGTTGCCATTGAAGATGATCCGCTTGTGGGCCTTGATGGTCTTTTGGATCAGGTCATGGAGGGTGGACTCAAAGTCGTCGGCCTTTTCCAGTACGTCGGCGTACTGCTTCAGCGACTCCGCCACGGCGGCGTTCAGCATAATGTTGGTGCAGGCGATGGAGTTGGAGGAGCCCAGCATACGGAACTCGAACTTATTGCCGGTAAAGGCGAAAGGAGAAGTACGGTTGCGGTCGGTGGTGTCGCGAATGAACTTGGGCAACACGTGGACGCCCAGCTTCATGACCCGCTTTTCCGTACCGCTATAGGGCTCGTCCTTCTCGATAGCGTCCAGAATGGCCGTCAGCTCATCGCCCAGGAAGATGGACACCACAGCGGGCGGCGCCTCGTTGGCGCCCAGACGGTGGTCGTTTCCGGCGGTAGCCACCGACAGCCGCAGCAGATCCTGATAGTCGTCCACCGCCTGAATGACGGCGCACAGGAACAGCAGGAACTGGGCGTTCTGATAGGGCGTCTCGCCGGGGGTCAGCAGATTCACGCCGGTATCGGTGGCCATGGACCAGTTGTTGTGCTTGCCGGAGCCGTTGACACCCTCAAAGGGCTTCTCGTGCAGCAGACACACCAGACCGTGGCGGGCGGCCACCTTTTGCATGATCTCCATGGTCAGCTGGTTATGGTCGGTGGCCACATTGGTGGTGGTATAAATAGGAGCCAGCTCATGCTGGGCAGGAGCCACCTCGTTGTGCTCGGTCTTAGCCAGAATGCCCAGCTTCCACAGCTCCTCGTTCAGATCGGCCATGTATTCCGCCACACGGGGCTTGATGGCGCCGAAATAGTGGTCGTCCATCTCCTGACCCTTGGGGGGCTTGGCGCCGAACAGGGTGCGGCCACAGAAGGTCAGATCCTTCCGCTTGTCGAACATCTCCCGATCCACCAGGAAATACTCCTGCTCCGGGCCGACGGAGGTGCGGACGCACTTCACATCCTCATTGCCGAACAGGTGCAGCACCCGCAGGGCCTGCTTGTTCAGCGCCTGCATGGAGCGCAGCAACGGTGTCTTTTTATCCAGCGCCTCGCCGCCGTAGGAGCAGAACGCCGTGGGGATACACAGGGCCTTGTCCTTGATAAAAGCGTAGGACGTGGGATCCCACGCGGTATAACCGCGTGCCTCGAACGTGGCCCGCAGACCGCCGGAGGGGAAGCTGGAAGCGTCCGGCTCGCCCTGGATCAGCTCCTTGCCGGAGAACTCCATGATGACACCGCCGTCGGGAGACGGGGCGATAAAGCTGTCGTGCTTTTCAGCGGTGATACCGGTCAGAGGCTGGAACCAATGGGTAAAGTGGGTAGCGCCGTGCTCTACGGCCCAATCCTTCATGGCGTCCGCCACAGCGTTGGCCACTTCATTATTCAGGCTGCCGCCCTCATCGATGGTCTTCTTCAGCGAGGTATACACCTCGTAGGGCAGCCGCGCTTTCATCACGCGGTCGTCAAACACCAGACTGCCAAAATATTCCGGAACTGTGCGCATTACGATCCACTCCTTTTCTGATAAATAAATGAAAAAGGCGTCAAGGAGAACACTCTCCAAGACGCCTTTGCCTTCGATAGGGGGCATTATATGCGCTCTGCACAGATTTGTCAATGGTGGATTTCCACAACTTTTGCCGTTTCGTCGGTTGACTTTATGATGCCGCCGTGCTATAATCCTCCTTCAAGATGAGCAAAGGCGTTCATCCACACAGGACATCTGTCCCAAGTGGATGAACGCCTTTTTGTTTTTCTACCTTGTGCTTCTGCAGAAAGGATGACCATTATGAAGCTGGAAGGCGAAGTCCGCATCCCCTCCGGATGCGCCATTTCCGCCGTCATCTCCCGCGAGGGAAAACGGATGACCGGCGAATCCATTATCCACAGCATGATCCCCATGCATGACCGCTCCAACGGTCTGGGCGGCGGCTTCGCCGCCTACGGCATCTACCCGGAGTACCGGGAGCTTTACGCGTTTCACATCTTTTTTGACGACAACACCACCCGCCGGGAGTGCGAATCCATTCTGAAGGAGGGCTTCGAGATCGTGCAGGCTGAGACCATCCCCATCCGTATCATCCCGGAGATCACCGACGTGCCCCTGATCTGGCGCTACTTCGTCGCGCCGCTGCATTCGGTGCTGGCCCGGCTTCAGCTGGATGAAAAGGAGTTCGTGGCCCGCACCGTCATGGAGCTGAACACCAGGCTCAAGGGCGCGTATGTGTTCTCCAGCGGCAAGAATATGGGTGCCTTCAAGGCGGTGGGCTACCCGGAGGATGTGGGCCGCTTCTACCGGCTGGAGGAATACGAGGCCTACAGCTGGACGGCTCATGGCCGCTATCCCACCAATACCCCCGGCTGGTGGGGCGGCGCGCACCCCTTTGCTCTGTTGGATTACTCCATCGTTCACAACGGAGAAATCTCCTCCTATGACGCCAACCGCCGGTATATCGAGATGTTCGGCTATAAGTGTACGCTGCAAACCGATACCGAGGTCATCACCTATATCGCCGACTATCTGCTGCGGCGGCAGGGACTGACCCTTGAGGAGATGGCCTCGGTCATCGCCGCGCCGTTCTGGAGCACCATTCGGGGAAAGGCCGCTCCGACCGCCCGGCAGCTGACCTATCTGCGCACTATGTTTCCCAGTCTGCTGATCACCGGTCCCTTCTCTATCGTTCTGGGCTTCAACGGTGGGCTGATGGCTCTGAACGACCGGCTGAAGCTCCGCTCCATGGTGACGGCGGAAAAGGACGACAAGGTGTTCATCGCCAGCGAGGAGGCCGCCATCCGCACCATGGAGCCAAATGCCGAACACCTCTACGCCCCTATGGGCGGCGAGCCGTTCATTGTGAAAGTGAAAGAAGGTGCCTATTGATGTCCATCGACTACATCAGCCCGGAATTTGAGGTGATCCGCAATGACCCGCGCTGCACCCGCTGCCGCGTCTGTGAAAAGCAGTGCCCCAACGGCGTCCACACCTATGATCCGGAGCACGGTCTCATGCTCAGCGACGAGAGCAAATGCGTCAATTGCCAACGCTGCGTGTCCTTCTGCCCCACTCACGCCCTGAAGATCGTGAAAAACGACAACCAGCTGCGGCAAAACACCAACTGGCCCAGCGCCGCCATCAACGAGATCTATAAGCAGGCCGCTACCGGCGGCGTACTGCTCAGCTCTATGGGCAGTCCCAAGTCGCTGCCGGTGTACTGGGACAATATCCTTATCAACGCCTCTCAGGTGACCAATCCGCCTATCGACCCCTTGCGGGAGCCTATGGAGACGCGGGTATTTCTGGGCAAGAAGCCCGACGCCATCCGCCGGAACGGAGACGGCACTCTGTGTACCGACCTGCCGCCCCAGCTGGAGTTGTCGGTGCCTATCCTGTTCTCCGCCATGAGCTATGGCTCCATCAGCTACAACGCCCACAAAAGTCTGGCGCAGGCAGCGCAGCAGCTGGGCATCTATTACAACACCGGTGAAGGCGGACTGCATGAGGATTTCTATTGCTATGGCGACAACACCATCGTGCAGGTAGCCTCCGGTCGGTTCGGCGTACAGGAAAAGTATCTGAACGCCGGCGCGGCCATTGAGGTCAAAATGGGTCAGGGCGCAAAGCCCGGTATCGGCGGCCATCTCCCCGGCGCCAAGATCACAGCTGATGTGTCCAAGACCCGCATGATCCCGGAGGGCGCCGACGCCATTTCCCCCGCGCCCCATCACGATATCTACTCCATTGAGGATCTGCGGCAGCTGGTCTACTCGCTGAAGGAGGCCACGCAATACCGGAAGCCCGTCATCGTCAAGGTGGCGGCCGTCCATAACATCGCCGCCATCGCCAGCGGTATTGCCCGCAGCGGCGCGGATATCATCGCCATCGACGGCTTCCGGGGCGGCACGGGAGCCGCGCCCACCCGTATCCGGGACAATGTAGGCATCCCCATTGAGCTTGCACTGGCGGCGGTGGATCAGCGGCTTCGGGACGAGGGCATCCGCAACAGCGTATCCCTGATCGTGGGCGGCAGCATCCGCTCGGCGGCGGATGTGGTAAAGGCCATCGCCTTAGGGGCCGATGCCTGCTATATCGCCACGGCTGCCCTGCTGGCCATGGGCTGCCACCTGTGCCGCACCTGCCAGACCGGACGCTGCAGCTGGGGCATCGCCACCCAGCGCCCCGATCTGGTAAAGCGTCTCGATCCCGACGCGGCCACCGCCCGTCTGGTGAATCTGGTCACCGCGTGGAAGCACGAGATCAAAGAAATGATGGGCGGCATGGGTATCAACTCCATTGAGGCCCTGCGGGGCAACCGGGTCATGCTGCGGGGCGTGCACCTGACGGAAAAGGAGCTGGCGATTTTGGGAATCGCCCACGCGGGAGAATGAAATGGCTGCTATCACGATTTTTTATGAAAAAATACATAGAAAAAAAGCAGGAGGTGTGGTACAATATGGACTTCATTGAAGCGGCTCCCCTATCCTTTTCCCAACTGAACGAAACGATCCGTAGCGCAGGGCCGGACTGCCGGGTCTGCGGCTGTCCGGGACAGCGATTCATTGCCGCCGGAATGAGCGGCAAGCGCATCATCATTGACGGCATCCCCGGCAATGCCCTTGGCGCGTACCTTAACGGAGCGGAGATCACCGTTAACGGCAACGCGCAGGACGCAGTGGGCGATACCATGAGCGCCGGGCGCATCGTTATCCATGGCAGTGCCGGAGACGCCGCAGGCTACGCCATGCGGGGCGGCGAGATCTATATCGAGGGAAACGCCGGCTACCGGGCCGGTATTCACATGAAAGCCTATCAGGAGCACAAGCCCGTGCTGGTCATCGGCGGCCGGGCAGGAAGCTTTCTGGGCGAATATCAGGCCGGCGGGCTGATCGTGGTGCTGTCGCTGCACACCGACGGACGCCCTGTGGTCGGTTACTTTCCCTGCACGGGAATGCACGGCGGCAAGATGGTCTTCCGGGGCGATGTGTCCAACATCCCCTTTCCCCCTCAGGTGACCTCCCGTCCCGCCACAGAGGAGGACATGGCGGAATTCGCCCCCTATGTGCGGGAATACTGCCGTCTGTTTCACCTTGACCCGGAGCAGCTGCTCCGTGACGCTTATACCGTTATCACTCCTGACAGCAAGAACCCCTATCAGCAAATGTACGTTGCAAACTGAGAAAGGCAGGCTCTCCCTATGAACTATTCCAAAGACGAGATCAAGCAGTACGTGGCAGAGGAGGATATCAAATTCATCCGTCTGGCCTTTTGCGACCTTTCCGGGCGGCAGAAGAATATCTCCATCCATCCCGACGAGCTTGACCGGGCGTTCACATACGGTATTGCCTTTGACGCCTCCGCCATTCCCGGCTTTGGTGACGAGGTGCATTCCGACCTGTTTCTGCGTCCGGATACCGCTACCCTCTCCCTGCTGCCCTGGCGGCCGGATCGCGGCCGGGTGGCCCGGATGTTCTGCGGCATCACCCGCCCTGACGGCACACCCTTTGAGGCCGATACCCGGCAGCTTCTGCGAAAGGCCGTGGCGGACGCGGAGAAAATGGGCGTCACCTTCGCCTTCGGCACGGAGATGGAATTCTACCTGTTCCAGCGGGACGAGGCGGGCGAGCCTACCCGCATTCCCTACGACCGGGCGGGCTACATGGACATCGCGCCGGAGGACAAGGGTGAAAACGTGCGGCGGGAGATCTGCCTGACGCTGGAGCAGATGGGCATTCGACCGGAGTGCTCCCACCACGAACAGGGGCCGGGACAGAACGAGATCGATTTCCGCTATTCCGAGCCGCTGACGGCGGCGGACAATGCCGCCACCTTCCGCACGGTGGTGGACAGCGTGGCGGTGCGGAACGGTCTGGCGGCGGATTTCTCCCCCAAGCCTCTCAGCGGCCAGCCGGGCAACGGCATGCACATCAATATCTCCGCCAAAAGCGCCGACGGCGCGGACGTGATGCCCTCCCTCATTGCGGGCATTCTGGCTCACATCGCGGAGATGACCGTATTTCTCAATACGGTGGACGCCTCCTACCTTCGCTTCGGCGGCAGTAAAGCGCCCCGCTATATCTCCTGGTCCAGCGAAAACCGCTCCCAGCTGATCCGCATCCCCGCCGCGCAGGGAGAATACCGTCGGGCTGAGCTGCGCTCCCCCGATCCACTGTGCAACCCCTATCTGGCCTTTGCCCTGCTGATCTACGCGGGTCTTGACGGCATCCGGCGGCAGATGGAGCTGCCGAAGGCGGCGGATATCAACTTCTTCAGCGCGTCCGAGGAGGTCAAATCGGCGTTCAAGACCCTGCCCGCCACGCTGGCGCAGGCCAAAGCCGCCGCCGAGAGCAGCGCCTTCATCGCGGACATTCTGCCGCCGTCTATCATCGACTACTACACCAGATAATCTCACTTACAGGCGAAAGGAGGGAGAGGTATGGAACTGGTTCAGCATGTTTACAGTGTGCTGGCGATCTCCACACGGGAAAAATTCTATACGTCCCTCCGTGGCCTGCTGCCGGAGGAACGGTACTCTCCCCTGTGCTGGGAGAGTGATGTGACCAGCGCGCGCCGCCTTTTGCTGGAGCGCACCTTTGACATTGTGGTCATCAGTACGCCGCTGCCGGATGAATTCGGCACGAAGCTGGCCATGCACGTGGTGGACAGCAGCAGCGCCGGCGTGCTGCTGCTGGTGGGTGCCGAGCACTATCCGGATATCTCGGTGCGCCTGTCGCCTTACGGCATCCTGACGCTGCAAAAGCCCACTACCCCTCAGTTGATTCTGCAATCCCTGCAGCTGCTGTGCGGCACAAGGGAACGGCTGCGGAAAATGGAGCAGAAAACCGCCTCCATCGAGGAAAAAATGGCGGAGATACGGCTGGTGAACCGGGCCAAATGGCTGCTGATCGACCGCGAGGGAATGACGGAGCAGGACGCCCACCGCTTTATCGAAAAGCAAGCCATGGATTGCTGCGTCACCCGCCGGGCCGTCGCCGATCAGATCATCGCCCGCTATCAGCAGGGCTGATATTTGACAAATGGGACAATTTCTGCTATCATGCTCTCCAACCAAACGAAAAGGAGACACGATATGGAAAAGTTCATTCCCTATGAAAAGCTCTCCAAAAAGGAGAAGCGCAAGCGTGACGCCATGCTGCGGAACACCTGGGGGCCGCTGAACCCCGTGACACGCAAAAGCAAGAACCCCAAAGCATACGACCGCCAAAAGGCACGGAAGTGGATCGACGATCCCCTGTCCGTGCCTTTTGCTGTTTCCCGGTAAAAAATCCTTGCGTCCTCCATTACCCAGTAGTACAATAGGGAAAAATCTTACCTATCGGGAGGTATTCTATGAAGCTTTCTCTTTGCCAGATCGCCATGAGCGACAATGAGAACGAAAATCTGGAGCGTCAGCTGTCCGCTCTGCGGCAGGCCGCCCTTCACGGCGCTGACCTGATCGTCTATCCGGAGCTGCAGCTCCACCGCTTCTTTCCCCAGTACGAGGGCCGCGACGTATCGGACAAGCTGCTGACTGCCGATCACCCCATCATCCGGCAATTTCAGGATGCCTGCCGGGAGAACCGCATCATGGCCGCCCCCAACTTTTATCTGCGCGAGCCCTCCGGCTGCTTCGATGCCACGCTGCTGATCGGCGGCGACGGTGCGCTGCTGGGTCGCCAGAAGATGGTGCATATCGCACAGGCGGCGCAGTTCTATGAGCAGGATTACTACACCCCCTCCGACGACGGCTTTCTGGTGTTCGACACGCCCCACGGGAAAATCGGCATCGTGGTGTGCTTTGACCGCCACTATCCCGAGAGCATCCGCACCGAGGCATTGATGGGCGCCGACCTGATCCTGATCCCCACCGCCAACACGGAAAGTGAGCCCATGGAGATGTTCGACTGGGAGGTCAAGGTGCAGGCGTTCCAGAGCAGTGTAGCCGTGGCCATGTGCAACCGCACCGGTACGGAGGGTGACATGGTGTTCTCCGGCCGCTCTCTGGTGACAGATGCCAACGGCGATACCATCGCACAGGCAGGCAGCGGCGAGGAGCTGCTGTACGCCGATGTGGACATGGCCGCTTCCGCCCGTATCCGGAGCACCCGGCCCTACACCTCCCTCCGCCGCACGGCGCTGTACCGATGATTGCTGTTATCTAAAAAATTTATCAGTCTCCCTAACAAAAAGTCTTGTAAAATATCGACTCCTGCGTTAAGATAGGGATATACAGTGTTAAGATAACTGTATATCTGCAAAATTAATATAAGGAGAGACTCATCACAATGGAACGCATCTTTCACCTGAAGGAGAACGGCACCACCGTCAAGACGGAAATTCTTGCCGGTCTGACCACCTTCATGACCATGGCGTACATCATCGCCCTGAATCCCAACCTGCTGACCAACTTCGCCGTTGGTACGCCCCTCTGGAACGGCGTCTTTCTGGCCACCTGCATCGCCAGCGCCATCGGCACTGTGTGCATGGCGTTTCTGGCCAACAAGCCCTTTGTCATGGCGCCCGGCATGGGCCTGAACAGCTTCTTTGCGGTCATCGCCGGCAACGTGGCCGCCATGCTGAACACCGACTATACCAGCGCTTTTCAGGCGGTGCTGTGCATCATTCTGGTGGAAGGCATTGTGTTCCTGCTGCTGAGCGTGTTCAATATCCGCGACAAGATCGTGGACGCCATTCCTCTGGGCGTGCGGCTGGGCATCGGCCCCGCCATCGGCCTGATGCTGATGAACATCGGCCTTGGCTCCAACGTGGGCATTTACGCTGAGGGCAACGGCTACACCTCCCCCTTCTATGTGCTCCGTGACTTCTTCGGCGCCATGACCCCCAGCGTTATTAAGGATCACATGGGCGCGGAGTACAGCACCATGGTGCTGACCGTTATCACCATGTTCATCGGCCTGTTCGTCATTATCCTGCTGGCCAAGAAGGGCATCAAGGCCGCCGTTCTGGTGGGCATGCTGGTGGCCTCCGTCATTTACTGGGCGGGCAGCTTTATCTTCCTGAAGGTGAATCCCTTCGCTTCTCTGGAGGGCGCGTCCTTCCTGCCTCCCTTCCAGGATATGGTCAGCACCACCCTGTTCAAGTTTGACTTCTCCGACTTCTTCCGCATCGGCTGGTTCACCGCCATCAGCCTGATCATCACCTTCTGCATGATCGACATGTTCGACACCATCGGTACGCTGGTGGGCACCGCTTCCCGTGCCGGTATGACCGATAAGAACGGCAACATGCCCAAGATGAAGGAAGCTCTGCTGTCCGACGCCGTGGGCACTGTGGCAGGCGCCTGCTGCGGCACCTCCACCGTTACCACCTTCGTGGAGTCCGCCTCCGGCGTGGAGGCTGGCGGCCGCACCGGTTTGACCTCCCTGACCTCCGCGGTCATGTTCCTGGCCTGCATGTTCATCGCCCCTGTGGCGGCCATCATCCCCGCCGCCGCAACCTCCTCCGCCCTGATCTACGTGGGCATCCTGATGCTGCAGGGTCTGAAGAACGTGGACTTCGACGATCTGGATCAGGTGGTTCCCGTGTTCATCATGCTGCTGGCCATGCCCATTTCCGGCTCCATCGGCCATGGCATCGGTCTGGCCATGATCTCTTACACCGTTATCAAGGTGTTCTCCGGCAAGGCCAAGGACGTGTCCGCCCTGACCTATGTCATCACCGCCCTGTTCCTGGTGAAGTTCTTCGCCGTTGTGTAACGCACACGGAATGCAATAAAAAGCCCGTCCGGAGCTGTGCTCCGGACGGGCTTTTTATTGCATTTATCAGGTATTCAGGAAGGGATCGTCCAGCATGCCGAGACGACGCAGCATGGTCTTTTTCACGGCCTTGAAGATATTCTCGTAGCCGGTGCAGCGGCACAGGTGGCCGCTGAGAAGCTTGCGCAGCTGATCGTCGGTGTAGTACACCTTGCGATCCAGAATCTCGGCGGCAGTCATGATGAAGCCGGGGATGCAGAAGCCGCACTGGATGGCGGTCTCGTCCATAAAGGCCTGCTGAATATCGCTCAGCTCGCCGTTGGGGCCGGTGAGACCCTCCAGCGTGGTGATGTGCTTACCCTCGGCCCACACCGCCAGATACAGGCAGGAGTTGAAGCACTCGCCGTCGATCAGCACGTTGCAGGCGCCGCACTCGCCCACCTCGCAGCCCTTCTTCACGGAAGTCAGGCGGAAGTCGTTGCGGAGCATATCGGTCAGGGACGCACGGACGTCCACCATCTGCTCCACTTCCCTGCCGTTGATCCAGCAGGTCACCAGCGCATACTGTTTCTTTGCCATTACAGCTCACCTCCCGCCAGCTTCACGGATTCGATCAGGCAACGCTTGGCGCTCTCCACAGCGATGTGGCTGCGGAACGCCTTGCTGGCGCGCCAGGAATCACGGGGATTGATGTCCTCCAGTACCTTGCGGCCGAAAGCCTCGATATTTTCCAGCGTCACGGCCTTGCCATTGATGAACGCCTCCGCGTTCACCGCCCGCATGGGGACAGGGCCCGCCACGCCGAAGGCGATACGCACCCGCTCAAAGGTCTTGCCGTCCGGGCTGAGCCGCGCGTTGACGGAGGTGCCCAGGGTGGCGATGTCCATGGCGTTGCGCATGGCATACTTGATATAGTGGCCCCACGTGCGGTCATAGCTGGCCTTGGGGATCAGGATGGCGGTCTGGATCTCGCCGTCCTCGATTTTCAGATCCACGGTACCGGCCTTGAGATAGAACTCCTTGATGGGGATACGGCGGACGCCGTTTTTGCCGGTGATCTCCACGATAGCCTCCCACGCGTGGAGGGTTGACGCGGAGTCGGCGGAGGTCACGCCGTTGCAGGTGTTGCCGCCGATGGTGCCGGCATTGCGGATCTGCGGGCCGCCCACCATGTCCACCGCCTCGCCCAGCACGTTGATGCACTTCTGGATGATGGGATCGTTGGTAATATGGGTGAAGCTGGTGAGACTGCCGATGCGGATGTTCTCCTCCTCATCGATGGAGATGCCCCGCATCTCGTCGCACTTCTGGATAGAGATCAGAGCCTTACCGGCCCGCTTGCCCTCACGCATCTGCACCAGCACGTCGGTGCCGCCGGCGATGATCTGGGCCTCGGGATGCTCCAGACGAAGGCGCACAGCATCCTGTACGTCTTTCGCCTCGTAAAGCGCTAACATATCATACATTGCTGCGTACCTCCTTAGTCTTGAATCAAGCCCTCTTCACTGAACCGCTTGAAGAGGATGTGGGCGTTCATGGGATTCTGGTCAATGGTCACGCCGGTGGCGTTAAGAATAGCGTTGCGGATGGCAGGTGCACCGGAGCATGCCGGGGGCTCGCCCAGCGCCTTGGTGCCAAAGGCAGAGGTGGGCTCGGCATTCTCCACGAACTGCACCGCCAGATGGGGGTGATCCATGATGGTGGACAGCTTGTAGTCCAGCAGGTTGTTGTTCAGGGGCTTGCCGGTCTTTTCGTCGAACAGCAGCTGCTCACCCATGCCGTAGCCGATGGCCATGGACATGCCGCCGTGAACCTGCGCTTCGGCCAGGGCCGGGTTGATGAGCTTGCCGCAGTCGTGGACGTTGATAATATTCTTCAGCGTCACCTTGCACATGGGGATATCCACCTCGATATCCGCGAAGGTGCAGCCGAAGGAATAGGCGTTGTTCTGGATGGTATAAGTACTCTCCGCCGTAATATGCTCGGAATCGTTGGGATTATACTGGGCGGTCATGGCCAGCTCGCTGAGGGACATCAGCACCTTGCCATCGGTGTTGCGGACGATGTTGCCGTCCACGATATCCATGTTATAGGTGGCCTGACGGGTGAGCTTCTGGGCATAGGCCAGAATTTTCTCTCTCAGCAGCAGGCCGGTCTTGCGGATGGAGAAGCCCGCTACATAGGTCTGGCGGCTGGCGTAAGCGCCCAGACCGGTAGGCGTGATATCCGTATCCTGACAGGACACCACATGCACGTCCTTATAGCTCTTCAGGCCCACGATATCGGCGGTCATCTGGGCATAGGCGGTGTCGGCGCCCTGACCGATCTCCGTCTCGCCGCACTGCATAGTGACGGTGCCGTCCAGATTCAGCAGCATACGGTTGGAGCTTGTCTCCAGAGAGATGGGATACACGGCGGTGTTGTACCAGAAGGTCGCCACGCCGATGCCGCGGCGGATGGGGCCGGTGTCCTTGGCGTACTCGGCCACCTTGCGGTCATAATCCATGTACTTGCGGCCCACCTCCAGGCATTCCCGGAAGGAGTCGTTATAGTTGACATTGTGGCTGAAGCCGTCCTCATAGCCCTGAGGCATGATGTTCTGCATACGGAAGGCCAGCGGATCCATGCCCACGGCTCTGGCGCACTCATCCACGTTGGACTCGTCGGCAAAGGACGCCTGGGGCATACCGTAGCCGCGCATGGCGCCTGCGGCGGGACGGTTGGTGAACACCGTCCACGCGTCGCACTCCATGTTGTCGCAGGGATAGTGCTGGGGGAAGGAGCCCATGGCCTTGGCCACGATGGAATGACCGTGAGAGGCGTAAGCACCCTGATTGGAGAAGCACTCCACCTTGCGGGCGGCAAAGGTGCCGTCCTTCCGCAGCCACGACACAATGTGGAAGCGGATAGCGTGGCGCACACGGTTGGAGACGAAGGTCTCCTCGCGAGAGCAATCGATACGGACGGTGCGTCCGCCCACCTGCGTGGTGCACCACGCGCACAGGGGCTCGTACAAAGCGTCCTGCTTGTTGCCGAAGCCGCCGCCGATATAGGGCTTCACCACCCGGATATCCGCCCAGGGACGGCCCAGCGCCTGTCCTACGATACGGCGGATGATATGGGGGATCTGTGTGGAGGAGACCACCACGATGCGGCCGTTCTCCTCATAGGCGAAGCAGCCGTGATTCTCGATATGGCAGTGCTGCACGGTGGGGGTGTCGTACCAGCCCTCCACCTTGATAAGACCCGGCTCCTGAATGGCGGTCTGATAGTCGCCCTTCTTCATGTCGGTGTGCTTGAGGATGTTGTGGGGGAATTTCTCGTGGAGCTGGGGCGCACCCTCCTCCATGGCCTTCTGGGGATCCAGCACGAAGGGCAGCTCCTCGTACTCCACCTTCAAGGCGCGGACACCCTGCATGGCGGCCACCTCATTCTCGGCGATGACCACCGCCACATCGTCGCCCCAATAGCGCACGTGCCGGTTCAGCAGGTGGCGATCCGCCACGTCCTGATGGCCGGGATCCATGGACCAGGGATGGCCCGCCGTGGGGAACGTGATACCCGGCACGTCGAAGCAGGTCAGCACCTTTACCACGCCGTCGATGGCCTCGGCAGCGCTGGTGTCCACCGACTTGACAAAGCCGTGGGCGATCTCCGCGTGCTTGATGCGGACATACAGGGCATCCTGCGGCATCTGATCCTCATAGTATTTTGTCCGGCCCGTCGCCTTATCATAAGCGTCCACACGGACTTGGCTTCTTCCGACTTCACCCATATGGTTTTCCTCCTCAGTATCTGTCTTGAAACCGCACTCTGTTAACAGGAGAAACGGCAGTTATCCGAAACAATAATGGTACACATTCGTTTTGCTAATCATAGCACTTTCTAAACGCTGTGAAAAGAGGTTTACGTTATTTTAATTGGAGAATATCCTGCTTTTTTATTGACACTTTTTCAAAAAAACGGGTATACTACCAGGAAAAGAGCAGCATAGACAGGAGTGACACGTATGAACATTGGCTGCATCGTGATGGCCGCCGGTATGAGCTCCCGCTTCGGCGGCAATAAGCTGGCGCAGGAGTGGCAGGGCAAAAGCCTGATCCGCCACGCGCTGGAGGCCGTCCCGACGGACAGGCTGTCCGCTGTCGTGGTGGTAACGCAGTATCCGGAGGTGGTGGCGCTTGCGAAGGAATTTTTCTTTACGCCTATTGTCAACAGCCATCCGGAGTACGGCCAGAGCCACACCATTCATCTGGGCGTCAAAGCGCTGGACGCCTGCGACGCGCTGCTGTTTCAGGTGGCCGACCAGCCGCTGCTGCGGCGTGAAAGCGTGGCGGAGCTGATCGACTTTTACTGCCGCAATCCCGGCCACATCGTAGGGCTGAGCCACGGCGGCCAACGGGGCAACCCCTGTATCTTCCCGTCCCGGTTTTTCCCGGAGCTCTTGACAATCGAAGGCGACCGGGGCGGCAACGTGGTCATCCGTCAGCATGAGGACGACCTGCTGCTGTACGAGGTCCCCGCCAATGAACTGCGGGACGTGGATACGCAGGAAGCGCTGGCCCAGCTTTAAGAATGTATCCTTTGTGAGCCGTGACGGCATCGCCGTCACGGCTCTTTTGCTCACTTCTTGGGCGCGTAGGGGGTGTTCTTCAGGGGCAGGTCAAACTCCCGCTCACCGGTCAGCCGGTAGTAAGCGTCGGCAATGGCCGGTGCAGTGGGGATAGAGGTGATCTCGCCGATGCCGATGGCGCCGCCGGCCACGTTCAGGCCCGGCTTCTCCACTACGATGGCTTCGATCTCCGGCGGGATCTGGTTGGCCCGGAACAGGCCCAGCATGCCGTACTTGGCGGTGGGCTTGCAGTTCTCGTCGATGGGGTATTTCTCCGTCAGGGCGTAACCCATGGACATGACCACGCCGCCCTCGATCTGCCCCTCGATGCTGAGGGGGTTGACGGCCTTGCCCACGTCGTGGGCGGCCACCATCTTCTTGATCCGGCCCGTCTCCTTGTCCAGAATGCACATCTGGGTAGCGTAGCCGTAGGCCACGTGGCTGACGGGGTTGGGCACGTCAGCGCCCAGCGGGTCGGTCTTGGCCAGATATTCGCCGTAGAACTCCTGTCCCTCGAGCGCTCTCCAGTCCACGCTCGCCCCCTCAGGCAGCTCGGTGCCGACCGTGCCGCTGCTGTTGCCGCCGGGCAGCGATTCCATCACATAGAAGACGCTGGCGCACTGGCCGGAGGCATCCGTGGCCGCACACAGCGCCCCGGCGTAGTGATGGAGCCGGTCGGTGGCCTCAATGGGGTAGCGGCTGCCGTTCCAGATGGTACTGCCCCTGCCATCGGCCCCCTGCCCGGCTTCCACCACAAAGCCGCTCTCCACGCGGGAGAAGGTCAGGCCGTTGTAGTAGCCTGCCTGCACAAGGCCTGTAAAGTTATCATAGGCCTGCGGGGCCTTATCCGGGAAAAGCACCGCCTTGAACACGCCTGCCGAGGTATCGAACACCGCAATGGTGTCCCCCGCCGCAGGGTGGGCAAACTGCAGCTCTGCCGATTCCACTGCCGGGCGGTCGATCTTCTGGACTGTACTGCCGCCGCTGCCTTTGCCAAAGTGCAGAAAGCTCCCGGCACTGCAGCCCGTCAGCACCAGCGCCGCTGCCAGCACAAACGCCGCCGCGCGGCGCACAAACCGATGCAGATGTTTCAAAAGTGATCTCCTCCTGTTTTTTGCAGA
>ERZ773208.1165-NODE-1165-length-21991-cov-5.091402_pt1 | contig 21991 bp, 19 predicted proteins | sample MGYA00581006_ERZ773208 | MGnify/ENA primary metagenome ERZ773208 (study PRJEB29015, sample SAMEA2737793) | human gut metagenome | biome: human gut; feature: human-associated habitat; material: faeces | place: China | collected 2012 ... | reverse complement strand
GGGGGGGGGGGGGGGGGGGGGGTCAGATGCGCCCGCGGCTACCTTGGGAGCGTATCTGTGCGCAGTACGGACGATGCTTTGCATCGTCCGTATCCAGCACTGCAAGCGACAGAAAGGGGTTCGTCAAGGGGGAATCCGTCCCCCTTGACCCTGTTTTGCTTCCTTTTGCAGGAACAAAAGGAAGGCCTCCGCGGCGAGCGGTACTGATTGTCACCCTTCGGTGACTTCGCGACGCCGCTAGGCGATTACAAACTATCCTCCCGCCGGGCAGGCATACAGGTTGCGCCTTCGCAAAAGACTCCGCGCCGCCAAAGGCGACCACAAACTCGCCCCTAGTTCGTATAATAAATCCCAGCCATCATTGCCCAATAAAATCTATCATTTATGTAATCTTTGCCCAACAATCCCCAATTCTGTAAACTTTCCATTAAAAAAAGTGAAATATTAACCTTTGGACTGCAAAAAACATGCGATTTTGCCGTATTAGTGGGAGGACTTTTTATCCCCGCCCCAGAAAGGCCAGCTCCACCGGCTCTTGCTCAGTGGCCTCTCCCCGCCAGGCAATGGCCCCCTCCCGGACGGTCAGCAGCACCGGCCGGCCGCCATGGGTCTTGTCCAATCCATGGTAGCAGCCCTCCGCCGGCAGCGCCATTTCCGGCGGCAGCCGCAGGCAGAGCTCCTCTCCCCGCCGCACCGCTTTTCCACAGACGGCATAGGGCGTCCCCAGCAGCTCTCCCGCCAGCTCAGTGTCCCCTTCCAGTAGGCAGCGCCGTATCCGGCTGGAGCTCACCGTCTCCCCTTTCCAGGTCACCGGCTCCAGCGCCGTCACAGCAATGCCCATCGGCTCCGCCAGCTCCCGCAGCAGGGCCACATTTCCGGCGCCCTTTTTGCCAAAGCGGTAATCCTCGCCGCACACCACACCCCTGCAGTTCAGGCAGTTTTTCAGTATCTCCCGCACAAATTCCTCCGGAGAAAAGTTGTAGAAGCTCTCAAACGGCGGGCAAAGCACCAGCTCCACCCCCAGCTCCTCCATCACCCGGTCCCGGCTTTCAGGGCTTTGCAGCAGCTTCACATCGCTTTTGCTCACGGCCCGGTCGGTGTGGTGCGGCGGCTCAAAGGTAAAAACCGCTCCCTTGCCGTTTTGCGCGCGCGCCTGTTTTACCGCCTCGGCTATTACCGCGCGGTGCCCCAGGTGCACGCCGTCAAAAAAGCCCAACGCCGCCACGGTGGGATATTCACTTTTGTGGGAAAGGTCATGGAAGATCAGCAATTCGGATTCTCCTTTGTGTAAAACAGCTTGATGATCTGCAATTCTGCTATGCTGCGTTCGATGTGGGCCAGCGCCAAAAAACGGCCGTCGCCGTAAACCCGCACCGTATCTCCCTCGGCGGGAATTTTGATGCGGTTGGTATCCAGCCGGATGCCGTCCAGAAACATTTTGGTCTGCTTGGGGGAAAGGAAGATGCTTTTATACTGCCGGAAAGCCGCGTCCACCGGCATCAGCAGCTCCTCAAAGCGGCCCTCCTCGCTGGCCTGCTTCAACTCCTCCAGGGTATGGCAGTCCGCCGTGGTAAAGCCCAGAGTCTCGGTCCTTCTCAGGGCGGTCAGCATACCGCCGCAGCCCAGCGCCTCGCCAATGTCGTGGCAGAGGGTGCGAATGTAGGTCCCCTTACTGCAGGCCACATCGATGACGCAGGTCCTTGCCGCCTCGTCAAATTCCAGCAGGTCCAGCCGGTGGATGGTCACCTGCCGGGTGGGCCGTTCCACCTCTTTTCCGGCCCGGGCCAGCTTATACAGCCGCTGGCCATCCACCCAAACGGCGGAATACATCGGCGGCAGCTGGTCAATGGTGCCCCGCAGCGGCGCCAGGGCTGCCTCCAGCGCTTTTTTCGTCACCGACTTTTCGCTGGTGGAAAGGATATTGCCGGTGCAGTCCTGGGTATCGGTGGTCACCCCAAAGCGGATGGAAGCGGTATAGCGCTTATCCTGTACCGGCATCAGCTCCATGGCCTTGGCGCTGCGGCCAAAAAAGAGCGGCAGCACACCGGTGGCCATCGGGTCCAGGGTACCGCCGTGGCCTATCTTGTGGCAATCGGCAATGCCCCGCATCTTCGCCACCACATCAAAGGAGGTCCAGTCCTGCGGTTTATCGACACATAGGATCCCCTCCAGCTGGCGGGAATGGTATGTTTTCTTCATGCTTGCTCCTTTGGCAGATGTTTTACGGCCTCGGCCACCAGCAGGCGGGCGGTCTCCTCCACCGTTCCCTTTATGGTGATTCCAGCGGCCAAACGGTGCCCGCCGCCGCCGAAGATCTCCGCGATCTCATCGGCATTGACCGGCTCCTTGCTGCGCAGGGAGATATGGCATTCCCCCTCGTGCTCCTTGATGGTGATGCCCAGCAGCACGCCCTCTATCTTCCGGGGGATGCCTGCCACATCCTCCAGCTCCTCACCGGTCACGCCGGTTTGGGCCCGCATGGCCAGCGTCACCGGCATCACGGCGATCCGGTCCCCGGCGTAAAATTCCAGCGAGGACATCATTTTGGCTTCGGCCAGCATTTTGGCCTTGCTTTCGCTTTCAAAAACACGGGTATTGATGGCGGCGGTATCCACGCCGCTTTCCATGATCTCCGCAGCCAGCCGCAGCGTCCCGGCCGCGGTATTGGAAAAGCGGAACCCGCCGGTATCGGTGACAAGGCCGGTATAGACGCACTCGGCTATTTTGCCGGAAACGGGCAGCCCGATGGCCTTAATGACGGCGGCGACCGGCTCGGCACAGGCCCCGGCCTCCTGCCACAGGCAGGTCTGGGCGGCATAATCGCTGTTGCTGGGGTGGTGGTCAATGCAGAGATCCACCATATGGCCGTACTTTTCCTCCAGGCCGCCCAGCATCCCGGCGGTGGCCACATCCACGGCCACCACATATTCCACCGGCCAGTCCAGTACCCGGCTGGGGGTGTAATCCCCATACAGATAGTCATACTGCTTCGGCAGGGCATCGGCGCACAGCACCCGTACCTCCTTGCCTAGCTCCTTTAGGGCATAGTATAGGGCAAAGGCGCTGCCCACGGTATCGCCATCGGGGCGGCGGTGGCACAGCAGGGTGATATTGTCCTTCTGCATCAGCAGCTCGGCCGCGCGGGCCGCGGAAAGGTTTTCCCTCATTCTTCGGCCTCCCCTTTCGCTTCCTCCTCCGGGACGATCTCGCGCAGCAGGTGGCTGATGTGGACACCGTATTCGATGGAGTCATCGGCGATGAACTGGAATTCCGGGGTGTGGCGCATGGCCAGCCGGCTGCCCACCTCCCGGCGGATATAGCCTGCCGCGCTCTTGAGCCCCTTCACCGATTCTTTCGCGGTCTCGATGCCGGAAAGGGAGCTGACATAGACCTTGCAGCTGGAGCCGTCACGGGAAAGCTCGGTGCGGACGATGGAAAGCATGGGGTCGATGCGGGGATCCTTGAGCGACCGGAAAATTGCGGTCAGCTCCCGGTGGATATCCTCGCCATGACGGGCGTTTTTATAATTCGGCATGGTGCCCCTCCTTTGGTTTTTCTCTTCAAACGGCAAGGGGCAGCCGGATATGATCCGGCCGCCTTCTTTACCAGAAAATTATTGTTTGATTTCTCTAATCTCGTAGGCTTCAAAGATATCGCCGTTCTTCAGGTCGCTGAACTTCTCCAGCGTGATGCCGCATTCGTAGCCCTGGGCCACTTCCTTCACATCGTCCTTAAAGCGGCGCAGAGAGGCCATCTTGTCATCGGCGATGATGATGCCGTCACGGACCACACGGATATTGGCGGAGCGGACCATCTTGCCATCCAGCACATAGCAGCCGGCCACGGCGCCCACGCCGGTGATCTTGTAGACATTGCGGATCTCCGCCCGGCCCAGATCGACCTCCTCGGTCTTGGGCTTGAGCATACCCTTCATAGCGGCCTCGATCTCCTCGATGGCATCGTAGATGATGCGGTAGAGGCGGATCTCGACACCGTCACGCTCGGCATTGGCCTTGGCGGTGGGGTCGGGACGGACATTAAAGCCGACGATGATGGCATGGGAGGCATTGGCCAGCATGACATCGCTTTCGCTGACAGCGCCGACGGCGCCGTGGATGACACGGACCCGGACCTCGTTATTGGAGAGCTTTTCAAGGGACTGGCGGACGGCTTCCACCGAACCCTGAACATCGCCCTTGACGATAACGGGCAGCTCCAGCACCTCGCCTTCGCTGATGTGCTCGAAGAGGTTATCCAGGGTGACCTTCTGGTACCGCTTGAATTCCTCCTCCTTCTGCTCCATGCGGCGTTTTTCCACCAGCTCGCGGGCCAGTTTCTCATCCTCAACGGCATTGAAGATATCGCCCGCGGCAGGAACCTCGGCCAGACCGGTGATCTCCACCGGGCAGGAGGGGCCGGCCTCCTCGACCTTTTGGCCCTTATCGTTGGTCATGACACGCACACGGCCCACGGCGGTGCCGGCGATAATGGCTTCGCCGGAATGCAGGGTACCGGTCTGGATGAGGACGGTGGCCACAGGGCCGCGGCCGGTATCCAGCTTGGCTTCGATAACGGTGCCCTTGGCCATGCGGTTGGGGTTGGCGGTCAGCTCCATGGTATCGGCCACCAGCAGGATCATCTCCAGGAGGTTATCCAGCCCCATGCCGGTTTTGGCGGAAACGGGAACGCAGATGGTATCGCCGCCCCACTCCTCGGGGACCAGCTCGTATTCGGTGAGCTGCTGCTTGATGCGCTCGGGATTGGCTTCGGGTTTATCCATCTTATTGATGGCCACGATGATGGAAACACCGGCCTCCTTGGCGTGGTTGATGGCCTCTACCGTCTGGGGCATAATGCCGTCATCGGCGGCGACGACCAGCACGGCGATATCGGTGACCTGGGCGCCGCGGGCTCTCATGGAGGTGAAGGCGGCGTGGCCGGGGGTATCCAGGAAGGTGATGGGACGGCCATCCACCTGCACCTGGTAAGCACCAATGTGCTGGGTGATGCCGCCGGCTTCGCCGGAAACGACACTGGTTTTCCGGATGGCATCCAGGATAGAGGTCTTGCCGTGATCGACATGGCCCATGACCACCACGATGGGGGGCCGGGGCTCCTGGGCTTCTTCCTTATCCTCTACCTCGAACAGGCGGTCCTCAATGGTGACAACGACCTGCTTGGTGACCTTGGCGCCGATCTCCATGGCGACGAGGGAGGCGGTATCAAAGTCGATGACATCGCTGATGGAGGCCATAACGCCCAGTCCCATCAGCTTCTTGACGATCTCGCTGGCCTGTACCTTGAGGGTGAGGGCCAGCTCGCCGACGGTCATTTCCTCGGGCAGGGCCACCTCCAGCCGCTGGCGGCGCTGACGCTCCAGCTCCAGGCGGCGCATCTTTTCCTCCTCGCGCTCCTTGCGGCTGAGGACGGGCTTGCCGCGGCGGGCGGATTTCTGATTGAGCTTCTGCTTTTTGGCGAAGTTATCCTTCATGTTGCCGGCCGGGGCGATCTGTTCGTACCGCTCATTGTACTTATCGAGGTTGACCTCGCTGGTGCGCATATCCACGGTGGTGCGGGTCACGGTATTGGCGGTAAAGGTATTCTCGCCCTTGGGGCCCTTCTGCTTGGGGGCCTGCTGGCGGATCTCGATGGGCTTGCGGGGGGCGGCGGGCTGCTGGGGCGCCGCAGGCTTGGGGGCCGGGGCGGCAGCAACGGGCTTCTGGTTCAGGTTGGGCCGCAGGCCGTTGCCCTGGGGCCGGTTGTTATCGCGGTTGTTCTCAAAGCGGCGGTCGCCCTGCGGACGGTTATTCTCAAACCGGCGGTCGCCCTGCGGGCGGTTATTCCCCTGCTGGGGGCGGTTATTCCCCTGCTGGGGACGGTTTTGGCCCTGGCCATTGGCAGCCGGCTGCTGGGGCCGGGGAGCCGGAGCGGCGGGCCGGGGAGCCGGGGCGGGGGCGGGCGCTGCCTTTTCCACGGGCTTTTCGGCGAGCTTTTCGGCGGGCTTTTCGGCGGGTTTGGGGGCCGCGGCGGGGGCGGGCTTCTTTTCGCCCAGCTTAAAGTACTCGCCAAAGTCCTTGACGGCGTGCTGCTGGGTGTAGTACTCCATCACAAAATTGAGCTCCTCGCCGGAGAGCACCGTCTGCGGCTTTTTGGCCTCGCCGCCGAAGCGCTGCTGCAGCAGCGTGGTCAGGTCCTTGCCGCTTATATTCAGGTCTTTGGCGACCTCGTTCAGTTTAACTTTTTCGATCATCTATCCAAGTCCTCCTCATCATCACTCATCATTGCCCGGATACCACCGGCGAAGTTTTCATCGCAGACCGCCAGAATGCCGGTATTTTTGCCGGTATAGCGGCTGAGGGTCTGCATCGTACAGGGAAGAGAAATTACCGGAATATCCGGCAGCTTTTGCCGGAGCCGCGCGGCGCTGCGGGTGGAAAGATCCTGCGCCAGCAGGAGAAGATGGGCTTCCCCTTTTTCCGCTTTTTCCACGGCGGCATCCATGCCGGTGGTGAGCCGGCCGGCCCGGCGGCACAGGGAGATGAATCCCAGCACCTTTCTTTGGGTCACATCATTCATCGGCGGCGTTCAGCTCCTCTTCCAGTTTTGCCATCACCTCATCGGGTACGGGGCATTGGAAGGCACGCTCCAGCCGTTTGGCCTTCTGTGCCTTGCGGAGGCACTCGACCTTGCGGCAGAGATAGGCTCCTCGACCGGCCATCCGCCCGGTGGGGTCTACATGGACCTCGCCCTGCGGGGTATGGACAATGCGTACCAGCTCTTTTTTGGGGAAATGCTCACCGCAGCCGGCGCACATTCTTACGGGGATCTTCTTTTGCTGCACTGTGGGTGCCTCCTTTCTTTATGATTACTCTTCCTTGGCGGGTTCATCCTCGCCGTAGAAGCCGCTTTCGGGACGGATATCGATCTTCCAGCCGGTCAGGCGGGCCGCCAGGCGGGCGTTCTGGCCCTTATTGCCGATGGCGAGCGAAAGCTGGTGATCCGGCACGGTGACGCGGCAGCTGTGGGTATCGGCATCCAGGATCTCCACGCCCAAAACGGTGGCGGGAGAAAGCGCCGCGGAAATATAGGCGGCGGGGTCATCGCTGTAATTGACGACATCGATCTTTTCGCCGCCCAGCTCCTCCACGATGGTATTGACACGGGCGCCCTTGGGGCCGATGCAGGCGCCGATGGCATCCACATTCTCATCCCGGCTGGAAACGGCCAGCTTGCTGCGGGAGCCCGCCTCGCGGGCGATGGAACGGATCTCGACGGTGCCATCGTAGATTTCGGGGACATTCATCTCGAAGAGACGCTTGACCAGGCCGGGGTGGGTGCGGGAGATCATAAGGCGGGGGCCCTTTTCGGTGTTCTGCACATCCACCACATATACCTTGATGCGCTGACCCTCGGTAAAGGTTTCATCGGGGATCTGCTCGGTCTTGGGCAGCACGGCTTCGCTGCTGCCGATCTCCAGGGTGACATTGCCGCGGACGGGATCCACCCGCAGCACCTTGGCGGAAACGATATCGTGCTGGCGGCTCTCATACTCCTTAAGCAGCAGGCCCTTTTCGGCCTCCCGGATACCCTGATGGATGGAGGATTTGGCCGCCTGGGCCGCGATGCGTCCGAACTTTTTAGGATCAAGGGCGACTTCCAGCACACTTCCGGCGGTGATGCTGCTCTGGTACTTGGCAGCATCCTCCACGCTGATCTGGGTGGTTGGGTCCTCGACCTCCTCCACGACATCCTTGCGCAGCGCCACATAGAAGCGGCCGGTCTCGGGATCGATCTCCACGACGCTGTTTTCGCTGTTAAAGGGGTCCTTCTTGATGGCCTGAGCGATGGCGGTCTGGATCTTTTCGATCATATAATCCACCGGGATGCCTTTTTCCTTCTCCAGCATCTTCAGGGCATCAAAGAGGTTAAATTCCTCCTGGGGTTTCTTCTTGGCTCTTGCAGCGCTCATTTGCTTACTCCTCCACTAAAATCATTATACAGACGGATAAACGCGGTTTCGCCGCGTTCCACATTCATTTCGGTTTTTTCATCCAGCAGCAGGGTCAGGGTGCCATCGCGGTAATCGGTAAGGGTGCCGATGAAATCCCGCACGCCCTCCACCGGGCGGATGAGCCGCACCAGCAGCTGCTGGCCCATCAGGGCCTCAAAGTGCCAATCGCGGGTGAGCTGCCGCTCGATGCCGGGGGAGGAAACCTCCAGCGTGTAGCTGCCATCGATGGGGTCGGCTTCATCCAGCACATCGCTGATTGCCCGGGAAAAGGCCTCGCAGCTATTGATATCGATGCCGCCCTCTTTATCGACATAGTACCGCAGGTACCAGCCGCTGCCCTCCTTCTCGTAGACGACATCCCACAGCTGCAGGCCCATTTCTTCCAGAATGGGAGCTGCCAGCTCCTCCGCTATGGCGGCGGTATTCTTTTTGGCCATCGCTTTGCCTCCTAACATAAAGGAAAGAGCGGGTCGCCCCACTCTTTCTTTCTACTACCATATTCCAAATAATACTGTATCACAAATTGCAAGGCTTTGCAAGCACTATTTTGCACAAAAAGGGCGGTTTCATCGCAAAAAAGCGGCATTTTTCCGCCAAAGCTCACCCGGTGTACTCCTCGCAGCGGTAGCGGGGCTTGCCCTGGCTCTTTTTGCCGTACTCAATGGCGTGCTGCGGGCAGCCGCAGATACAGGCCATGCAGTGGGTACAATGCCCCTCCCAGTGGGGTTTGCCCTCCCGCATCACGATGCAGTTGGTGAAGCACATTTTGGCGCAGCTGCCACAGCCATTGCAGGCCGGGGTGGTGTAAAAGGGGCTGCTTTTAATGCAAAAGCGATAGAAGAAACGGTTGACAATGCCGCTTTTTAGGCGGTCGGCCAGGGTCAGCTTTCCCCCCGGGAAGGGCTGATCCCCTGCGATGAGGGCGGCGGCTTCCAGAAGGGGCTCCCGCGCGGCATCAATGATCTTCTTCGCCTCTTCCTCTCCTGGCACCGGGAACATGGCCACATAGTTTTCCGGCATCACCAGCGGCCACACGCCGCGGTATTCCAGGCCCAGCTCCCTGCAGAGCTTGCGCAGGCGGGGCCCGGCTGCGCCGATATCATCCCCGCAGGTGAGGACGAAATAGGCTTTTCTGCTGCCATCAAAGCCGGTGCGGCGCAGCAGATCGGCAAAGACATGGGGGATCTGCCAGCCGTAGGTGGGACAGACAAAGACCCACGGTTTTTCGGAATGGAGGGAAGGCGCCAGGCCGCTTTTGAGGGCGGGGGCGGCATCCTCGGCGGTATCGTGCAGATGATCTGCCAGCAGCTGCGCGGCCCAGCGGCTGTTGCCGGTGCCGGTGAGGTAATAGATCATGCGGAAAAGCCTTCTTTCGGTTAGATTTATTCGGCCCAGTTCTGCAAAAGGCCATCGTAAACGGCGGTCTGGTGCTTGAATTCCTCGTAAAGGGCGTGGGCCCGGCCCAGGCGGTTTTCAAACAGGGCCCGATAGTAGCGGCGTGTGACCACATAGGTGCTGAGGGAGATGCGCTTGTAGTAGTAGCCGGCGGTATCCATCATATCGGCGTACTCGTACATCAGGTCCCACAGGGCATTGATGGCCTCGGTCTCGGGCTTTGCCACATTCTGCACTGCCTGCAGCTGACCCACGATCTCATCCAGCAGGCCGCTATCCATAATGCCGGCGGCGGCGAAGCTATCGCCCTTTTCCATGGCCTCACAGTAGGCTGCGTAATCCCGCTCGAAGCGGCGGCAGCTTTCCCCCGCCACGGCCTTGTAGCTCTCCTTGAACGCGCGGTAATCGGCCAACACCTCATCCAGCACGCCAAAGTACCGGTAGCTGCCCAGCAGCGCCAGCATCTCATCGGAAAGGGTAGTGGGCGAGGCCTGCAGCTTTTTGAGCAGCAGCGGCGAGGCCGTGACCCCATTTTGCAGCAGTACAGCGGCGGTTTCGGTATCATCATTGGCCACAGCCAGGTCCAGCAAATTGCCGGTTTGGGCGCTTTCCACCCCGTAGCGCAGGGCCACAGTGGTGCTGTCCCCTTCGGGAAGGGCGGCCTCCTCCGCCGAGAGCGGGAAATGGGCCAGGTAAAGCGACAGCCGTTCGGCATTCCCCATGGCGGTGCAGCAGCAGGCAATGGAAGGCGCCGTGCAGCCGGTATCGGTGTGCTGCTCCTCCAGAGTGGAAAGCAGCTGCTGCCAATCCTGGCGCTCCGCTATGGTCAAGGCGGCGGGCTCCGCCCAGTAGAGATTGTGGTTTTCCCCGGTGGCACCGGCTTTGACCACCAGCTCCACCGTTTCGGCATTGCCGCTTTGCAGCGCGGCCCACAGCAGGCCGTCGCCATTGCGGTCGGTCACCGAAACATTGCCCTCATTGAGCAGCAGACGCAGGGTGTCATTTTCCCCGTGGCGGGCGGCCCACAGGAGCTGCTCCGACTGTACCCGCAGCACCGATTCCTTTTCCAGCCAGCCCTGGCACAGCACCGTGACGACCCGGAGGGACGGCTCCCCCTGCTGCATGGCCCGCAGCCGCAGACACAGGGCATGGGGCTTGCCATCGGCCAGGAGAGCCTGTAATTCGGCATCGGAGGCAACAGCACTGGCGCTTTCGCCGGTGATGGGATCGGTGAGAAGAACGGCATAGCGGTTCAGACCCTCATCCTCCCCGGAAAGATAGCCTTCCGGCAGGTCCCCGCCCTGCTGCGCCCACACGCGCACGATGAAAAGATCCTCACAGGCGGTCCATTCCTCCACCGGAAGCACATTGATGCCGAAGGAGGCCCGCAGATCCAGAAGGGGCCGGTTCTGCTCATCAACGCAGTAGCACAGGGTCACGGGTTTGCCCTCCACCGCGGCGGGCTGCAGCACCCAGTGCTGCGCCCCGATGGTCAAGGTGGTGGGGTCGCCATCCGAGACGACCGAGCCGGAAAGGCCCAGCTGCTCCCACAGGGCGGCGTTATCAGGATCGGCCAGCCACTGGGTGCGTTCTTCCTCCGCAGCGGCAAATACCGCGGAGAGTTTGTATTCTTTCTGCGCGCCGCAGGCAGTCAAAAGCACCAGCATGACCGCCAGCAGCAGCGCCGTCCATCGCTTTAGCATAAGTCACTCCTAAAAATGGTTTTGTGCGGATATTTTACCATACTGCGGCAAAAAAGGCAAACGCAGGGGATGAACAAACTGTAAAAAAAGCCCCGGAACGGGCGGTTCCGGGGTGAGATGAGGGGCTGTTCAGCGGCGCAGAGCCTTGAGCTCAGCCTTGTGCTCCGGGGGGACGCGGAAGCTCTCCACTGCCTTTTGGATGGTTTTTTGCCGTACCCAGGGGGAAAGGCGGTCTTCGGTGAGGTAGGGCAGGATCTCCTCATACCGGAAGGCGAGCGCCGTGGCGAAATACCACGCCTGCATCATGCGGATGTAGTAGTGATCGCTTTCCACCGCGGCCACCCAGGCCGGGTACTCCGGGGAAAAATCCTCCCGCAGGTAGTGGGTCATCAGCATCTCGATGGCGAAGCGGACGGTGTAGGGGTGGGCGTCCCCCAGCCAGCGGGTGACGCAGGGCAGCAGCTTTTCGCGGTTTTTGGCAAAGCAGACGGGCTTTAACAGGTCGCAGGTGGCCCAGTTATCGATCTGCGGCAAAAAAAGCTCCAGCTGCGGCATCAGCACATCAAAATCCTTTTCCCGCATCAGCAGCAGGGCATGGAGATTATTTTCCTCGTAGTAGGTGTGGGGCAGCTCCCGCAGGAAGAGTGCGGCCTGCGGCGTTTTGGCCAGGGCGGCGGCATAGCGGCGCAGGGCGGGCATCCGCACCCCGATGACGCGCTCCCACGCCACCCCCGGCATGAGGGCGGCATGGAAGGCACGGTATTTTTCATCCCGCAGGGCAAACAGGGCTTCGGTGATCTCTCGCATGGGCGGCCTCCTTTTGGGGTTTTGGATGATAGGATTCTACCGCAAATAGGGTAAAAGCGCAAGAAGGGGCGGCCTGACCCACAAGGGAGGGCAGACCGCCGGAAGAAAAACATGGATAATATCAGTGCTTGGGGACCAGCAGGGCCCGCATGGCATTGAGGATGGCCAGCACCAGCACGCCCACATCGGCAAAGACAGCGATCCACATGTTGGCATCGCCGGTGGCGCCCAGCACCAGTACCAGCGCCTTGACCGCCAGGGCGAAGATAACATTCTGCCAGACGATCTTCATGGTGCGGCGGGAAAGCCGAACGGCCAGCGCCAGCTTGCTGGGGGCATCGTCCATCAGGACGATATCAGCGGCCTCAATGGCGGCATCGCTGCCCAGGGCGCCCATGGCGACACCGACATCGGCGCGGGCCAAAACAGGAGCATCATTGATGCCATCGCCGACGAATACCAGAGGAGAACCGGTTTGCAGCAGCTCCTCCACCGCGGTCACCTTATCGGCGGGCAGCAGCTCGGCCCGGTATTCATCCAGGCCAAGCTCCCCAGCCACAGCCTGGGCTACGGCGGTCTTATCGCCGGTCAGCATCACGGTCTTTTCCACGCCCTCGGCCTTGAGGGTCCGAATGGCCTCGGCGGAATCGGGCTTGGGGGTATCGGCGATGACCAGATAGCCGAGGTAGTCCTTATCGGCCGCCATATGGATAACGGTGCCGACCTCGGCGACCTCCCGGCAGGGAACGCCGATTTCCTTCATTAGGCGCTCATTGCCGGCGTAGATATGACGGCCGTCAATGACGGCTTCAATACCGCGGCCGGTGTGGTCCTTGGCGTCCTCGATCTCTTTTTCGATGGGCTTGCCGTAGGCGGCCACCACCGACTGAGCAATGGGATGATGAGAGAAGCTCTCGGCAGCGGCGGCGGTCGCCAGCAGGTCGTCCTCGGTTCCGGCGGCGGGGACGATATGGGTGACGGTAAAGCTGCCCTTTGTCAGGGTGCCGGTCTTATCGAATACGACGGTTTTGGCCTTAGCCAGCGTTTCCATATAGCCGGCGCCCTTTACCAGGATGCCGCAGCGGGAAGCCCCGCCGATGCCGCCAAAGAAGGTGAGCGGCACACTGACAACCAGTGCGCAGGGGCAGGAAACGACCAGGAATACCAGGGCACGCTCCACCCAGGTGCCCCAGGGCTGGGAGAAGAACAGGGGCGGAATGACCGCCAGCAGGGCGGCGCCGATCACAACGCAGGGGGTATACCAATGGGCAAAGCGCGTAATGAAGCTTTCCACCCTGGCCTTTTGGTCGGCGGCGTTTTCCACCAGTTCCAGGATCTTGGCGGCGGTGGATTCGCCGTAGGCGCTTTGGGTCTGAACCGTAATGACACCGGTGAGATTTACCGTACCGCTGACCACCGGATCGCCCTCCGCCTTATCCTGCGGCAGGCTCTCGCCCGTCAGGGCGGCGGTATTCACAGCGGTGGAGCCCTCCAGGATCACGCCATCCAGCGGGATCTTTTCGCCGGGGCGGATAATGATGGTCTCCCCTACTTCCACTTCCTCGGGGTCCACCTTTTCCTCTATCCCCTCCCGCAGCACATTGGCGTAATCGGGGCGGAGATCCATAAGCTGGGTGATGTTGCGGCGGGTCTTGCCCACGGCAACGCCCTGGAACCATTCACCGATCTGATAGAACAGCATAACGGCGACGGCTTCCCGGTAATCGCCCAGTACAAAGGCGCCGATGGTGGCGACCGACATGAGGAATTCCTCGTCCATCAGGTCACCGTGCAGGATCTTGCGGATAGCACCCCACAGGACATCCCAGCCGACAATGAAATACGGCACACAGTAGGCCAAAAGCTTCCAGATGCCCTCCAGCGGGAGAACGAACCACACCAGTGCCAGCAGTACCGCCGCGGCGATAATGCGGGCCAGATGCTTTTTCTGTTTTCTTGTCATTTCGGTAATCCCCTTTCCCCGGTGATGGCGGAAAATATTACTTGAGCAGGATGCGGCAATCGGGTTCCACGCGCTTGCAGGTCTTTACCACTTCGGCCAGGATGTCATCGTAGCGGGCGTCATCGGCCTCCAGGGTGAGCTTCTGGGCCAGGTAGCTGACACGGGCATAGGTCACGCCATCAATTTTGGAAATGGCTTCCTCCATCTTGGCGGCGCAGTTGGCGCAATCCAGGTCTTCCAGCATATACATCTTTTTCATGTCAGTTTTCCTCCTTGGATGAATGATTGGTGGGATGGGAATGGCGGTCATGCTCGGTTAGGTGCTCAAAGCCCTGCCCAATGATGGTACGGACATGGTCATCCGCCAGGAAATAGTAGATGGTCTTGCCCTCCCGGCGGGAGGCGACCAGCTTATTTTCCCGCAGCACCTTAAGCTGGTGCGAGATGGCGGATTGGGTCATGCCCAGCAGCTCCGCGATGGCGCAGACACACAGCTCCGATTCAAACAGCGAATACAGAATCCGCATGCGGGTGGTATCGCCGAACACCTTGAAGAGATCCGAAAGGTCACAGATCAGCTCCTCCGGGGGCAGCTCCTGCCGCACCGTTTGCAGGATGGCGGTATGGTCATGCTTTGGCATCATTTCGACCTCCATTCATATGTTTTCTTGTTCATATGATAGCACGCTCATATGTGGCTGTCAACAGATAATTCAATTTTTCTTTGAAAAAGCCGCTGGCCGCGCGGGGCGGCGGGAGCGTCCGCGCGCAGGCAAGGAACGCCCGCCGGCAGGCTTATGCCCGGCGCAGACGGGCTGATGCCTGACAAGGGGCGTGACGCGGCATCCGCCGGACGGTCCCAGCCGCCCCAAAAGCGCGGAAAAGCCCGGAAAACCGAGGTTCTCCGGGCCAACGGGGAATATCAAACTCAGCGGTAGTCTTTCCGCTCGTTTAGGCGCTTCTTTTCTTCGGGCTTCAGGTCAAGGCCGATGGTACCGCCGGGGTTCATGGTGTAATCGGGGTCAAAGTAATCCTTGAGCACCCGGAACACCCCGTACTCCTTCTCGCCGATATAGCCCTCCAGCCAGGGGGCAAACATCTTGCCGATGCCGTGATGATGGCTGATGGCCGCGCCGGATTTCTGGATGGCATCCAGAATGGTGGTGTGGTAGCGCTTAAATTCAGCAGCATCGTTCATCCGGGTGATGAAGATGAAGTACAGGTTGGCGCCCTGCGGGTAGCAGTGGCTCATGTGCGTGGTGACGATGGTATTGGGCAGGGCATGGCAGACCGCGCGCACATCGCGGTGCACCTGCGCCATATTGGACCAGTTGACGCTGCACTCCAGCGTATCGGTGATGACGCTGAAATCCATGAGGGTATCGCGGAGATACGGGTCATTGAAGCGGCCTTTTTCCCAACTCTTGGTCACATAGCCGGTCATGGGCATGGCACCAAAGCGGCGGGCAATGCGGTGGATATTCTTCGCCACATTTTTGGAAAAGCCCTTTTCGCCATCGGTAAAGCCCAGGAACATACAGCGCTCCATATCCTTGTAGCCCAGCTTATCCAGCAGCGGGGCCAGCGGTGTTTCATCCACATTGTAGAGCTTGAGCATCAGGTGGGTCTCTTCGGGGTCGGAAAGGCGAAATACCGAGGAATAGCCGCATTCGCACTGCATCATCTCCCGGGCGGCCGCCATGGCGGTCTCCCAATCCCGGAACATGTAGGAGAAGCGCTTTCGGTTTTCCGGCTGCCAGCGGAATACCTTGAGGGTCACTTCGGTAAGGACGCCGAAGGTCCCCTCGGAGCCCATCATGATCTGGTTGAGATCGGGGCCGGTGGCCTCCCTGGGATAATGGGGAGTGACGATGCGGCCGATGGGGGTGGCGTACTTCTGGGAAAGGACGATATCGGCAATGGTGCCATAGTAAGTGCTGTTTTGTCCCGCGCCGCGGGTGACCACCCAGCCGCCCACGCTGCTGTACTCGAAGGACTGGGGGAAATGGCCGCAGGTATACTGCCGCTTGGCGCCAAAGCGATTGGGGGCATCCTGCAGGGCTTCCTCCAGCATGGGGCCGGAAAGCCCCGCCTGCACGGTGATGGTCTGGTCCACCTCATTGAAGCTGAGGATCTTATTGAAGCGCTTTCGCATATCCAGCGAGATGCCGCCCTTGATGGGCTCCACGCCGCGGGTAACGGAGCTGCCGCCGCCGTAGACATACAGCGGGAGCTTATGCTCTGCCGCGTAACGGACAAGTTCTTCCACCTGCTCGGTGGTATCGGGGTAGACCACCACATCCGGCAGGCTATCGATCTGTTTGTGCCTCAAACGGAGAAGATCGTAGCCGGTGCAGCCATAGGCCACCGAAAGCCTTTCGTAATCCCCGGTGGTGACGAACTCCTCTCCCACGATCTTTTTCAGCGCCTCCAGGTGCTCCGGGGCGATACGAGAGGGGTGATCCGGGAGAGAGACCTGATCAAAGCCGATATCATCGGTGTAGTCCCGGAAGTCGTCATCGGTCATGTGAAAGGTTTCCTTCATCATCTTGTAGAGGGATTCCTTGGGGTACTTGAAAAACGCGGGATCGCCCCAGCGGAAGATGGAACGATAGCTGCCCGCCGGGGCGGGAGTCAGCAGCCACTTGGGCTCGAAGCCTTTGTACGGTTTATTGCTCATGGTCATTCTCCTTTTCGGTTTTCTCTTCCAGCAGGCCGGAGGTGATGATGATATCCACCCCCAAGCCCAGCACATTGGGCAGCACCGCTTCTCCCCGCTTCATCGGACGGGTCACACGGGCGCGGTTAATTTCCCGCATGACATCGAAAATTTTATCCTTGGGTATTTCGGCCGAGGTGCGTACACTGATGACCGGGACCTCCGGAAAAACGGTGCGCACCGTGGTGCAGAGGGTGCGGGTGGGGCAGGTCATCTCGGCCGTGGCGAACTGTTCCCCCCGTTTACAGGCATTGCCGGTGACGGTAAAACGGCCGTCCCGCTCTTCGATGCGCAGGGTGCAGCCCCGGGGACAGACGATGCAGGTCAGCTCAGTCATGCTCCATCACCTCAATTTCCAGTTTGATCTGCGAAGCCGCGGTCAGCGCCTGGGCGGAAAGATCCAGCTCCAGCCGTTCCATCTCCGGCGGGCGGAGGAAAGGGTACCGGCGGGTGTATATTTCCCGGCCATCGGCTGTAATGACAAGGCGGCAGAGGCCCAGGTTTTCCCGGCTGCGGAAGTAGACAGTCACGGCGGAACGGTCGGCTGCAACATCCAGCCGCTGGGGCACAGCATACAGCAGCCCCTCCCCCGCCATGATGGGAATGAGGGTTCTTTGCTGCCCCGGACGGTACCGGGCCGCGCTTTTTCCGGCGGCCTCTCCGCTTTCGGAGACATAGTCCACCAGGTCATTGACATGCAGGGCATTGCCGCAGGAAAAGACACCGGGGACCGAGGTCATCAGCCCGGCATCGCAGACGGGGCCTTTGGTTTTGGGATCGATGGCCGCGCCAAGGCCCTCGGCCAGCTCGTTCTCCGGGATGAGCCCGACCGAAAGGATGAGGGCATCGCATTCCACGATCTGTTCGGTGCCGGGGATGGGAACCATGCACTCATCCACCTGGGAAATTTCCACCGCAGTCAGTCGATCCTGCCCAAAAACGCGGGTGACGGTATGGGAGAGATAAAGCGGGATATTGTAATCATGCAGGCACTGGTGGATATTGCGGGTGAGCCCGGAGGGGGTGGATTTGGCCTCGTAGACGCCCAGCACCTGGGCGCCCTCCAGCGTAAGGCGGCGGGCCATGATAAGACCGATATCCCCGCTGCCGAGGATGACGCACTTCCGGGTGGGCAGTTGACCCAGCAGGTTGGTAAAATGCTGGGCACACCCGGCAGTAAAGACCCCGGCCGGGCGGGTGCCATGGATGGAGACCTGCTTGGCAGTCCTCTCCCGGCAGCCGGTGGCCAGCACCAGCGCTTTGGCGGCCACCGTTTCCACGCCATCCCGGTTTACCAGGGTGACGGCAAAACCCTCAACGGTCTTTTGGATGCGGGTGACGAAGGTGAGGGTCCTCGCTTGCAGCCCCAGGGCATGAAATTCATCGGTGAAGCGGCCGGCGTATTCCGGGCCGGAGAGCTTTTCCCCATACCGCACCAGGCCAAAGCCATCGTGGATGCACTGTTTGAGGATACCGCCCAGGCGGGCTTCCCGCTCGATGAGAAGAACCTGGGCGTCGTTTTGGTGGGCAGCAATAGCCGCGGCCAGCCCGGCCGGTCCCCCGCCGATGACCAGAACATCAACGGTAAGCATGCTTTCTCCCTCCTTCATCATTTGGTTTTGCCATAGGTGATGACCGCTTGCTCAGAGGATTTTCTGACCTCCTCCAATGGGCAGTCCAGATATTCGGCGATAATTTGAGTAACCAGTGGTGAGCAGAACCCGCCCTGGCAGCGGCCCATGCCGGGCCGCACCCGTTTTTTGATGCCATCCACCGTGGGAACCGGGATGGGCGAACGCAGGGCATCCAGAATTTCTCCCTTGCTTACCTCCTCGCAGCGGCAGATGATGATGCCGTAATCGGGGTTCTGCCGGATGAGGGCGGCCCGCCGCTCATCGCTCATTTCCCGCAGGACGGGCGGGCCATGGCGGATGGGATCGTAGTTTTCGTTCTTTTCCACCGGTTTAAGCGTGGAAAGATAATCGACCGCCATTTTTTCGATATCCAGCGCGACGGCCGGGGCAGTGGTAAGCCCTGGAGACTGGATACCGGCACAGTGCAGAATGTTGCCGGTTTTGCGGCCCATTTCGATGATGAAGTCCTCTTCGAAGGTGGGGGCGCGCACCCCGGTAAAGTAGGTAATGATATCCCCCTGGGAAAGGGTGTGCATGGTGCGCTGCTGCTTTTGGAATACATGGTCGATGCTTTCCCGGTGGGTTTCGGTGTTTTCTTTTTCCCAGGTTTCTATGGCATCGGGGCCAACCAGCAGGTTATCGTGGACGGTATGCAGAATGCCGCCGCCTTTGGAGTGGTGAGTGTTCCGGGCAATATCCATGACGGAGGCGATGGTGTGCATATAGACCCCGGCCTTTTTATCCAGGATGGAATTGGTGCCGCGGCGAGGATGGATGGAGAAGAAGCGGTCCCTCGCCATAGCGGCGATCTCCTCCGCGAAAACACCGGCGGCATTGATGACCAACGCGGGATAAACGGTGCCGCGGTTGGTGGTGACGCTATGTATTTTGCCATCCTGTACCTCCATGCCCAGCACGGCGGTATTCAGCGAGACCTCGGCACCGTTCTGCACGGCGTTTTCGGCATAGGCGATGGTAAGCCCATAGGGACAGACACAGCCGGAGGACGGATTGGAGATGGCGAAGGCAAAACGGAGATTGGGCTCCCGGCGGCGCAGCTCCTCCCCGGAGATGAGCTCGGTATCGGCGATGCCATCCCGATTTTTACGGACGCGGCAATAGAGGGCAATCAGGGGCTTAAGCCAGGCCTTTTCGAAACAGACATACTGCCCCACCCGCTTAAAGGGAACATCAAGTTCCCGGCAGAGCTGATCGTACATGGCATTTCCTCGGCGGACATAGTGGTGCTTGAGAGAGCCGCGGGAAAGATCGATGCCGGGGTGGACCTCGCCGTCATTGCGGCCGGAAGCCTGCAATGCAAGGTCGGCTTCCTTTTCCACCAGCAGGATATCCAGCTGCCACTTGGAAAGCTCCCGGGCGATGGAGGCCCCGGAAATGCCCCCGCCGATGATGAGGACATCCGGTTTTCTGCCTTCCAGCGCGGTATCCCGCAGAGTGGGGATGCGGATGGACTGCTCCCCTGCCTCATCGCAGCGGATCTCATTGACCACATGGGTGGTACTGTATTTTTCGGCTGCCAGAGAACAGGCTTCCACCGTTTCTGCCCAGGCGGGCAAATGCCCCGAAAGCACGATGCAGCCATCCGTTAGGGTGGCCGTTACCGCCGGGCCAAAGCGTTTTTTCAGCCGCCGGTTTATCCTGCGGATGTTCATTTTCCGGCACCTCCCGTTCATGTCGGCCAAACGGCCGACTCTATACCCAAATGATAGCGCCTGCCGGGAGAGATGTCAAGAAGGTAAATGACCGGATGAGAGAAATTTTTCGCAAATTTTACACCGCCGGGCAGGATGGACAGCCGTCCGCTTTCATGGTACAATTCGGGGTAGAAACAGGAAAGGAGCTGGCATATGGCCGCACCGAGAAAGGATAACATCAAGGAAAAGATATTGCAGGCCACCACCGAGCTGCTCAAGACGACCGCGCTGGCCGATATCTCGCTGGCGGAGATCGCGGCGGCGGCCGGGATCTCCAAGGGGACGCTGTACTACCACTACAAAACCAAAAATGAGGTTTTTCTGGATATCACCCAGCGTTTTTTGGATGAACAGTGGGAGGATCTGATCCGCTGGACCGAGAACAAAGAGAAGGACACCAGCCTAAACCGGCTGGTGCGGTATGTAGCGGAGCGGGATATTGCCTCTGCCGGGCTGCGCCTGCAGCTGCTGGCGGAAGCCCAGCTGGGCAATGAGGCGCTGCGGCAGAACCTGACTGCGCTGTATCAGAACTTTCAGGGATTGATCCGGGGGAAAATAGCCGAGCGCACCGCGCTGCCGGCCGATTTTTTGACCTGGCTGCTGCTTTTGGTCTGCGATGGCATCATCGTGCAGGAATCCATCGGCAACGCGGCCTTTGACCGGGAGGCCTTCCTTACCGAGGGGATCCGGTATCTGCGGAAGCTGAGCGCCGCGCAGCAGGAGAACGACTGATTTTACGAAAGCGAATGGAACGATAACGGAAAGGGGGGCACCGCCATGGTACAGAAGAATATCACGCTGGGACTGGTGGCCCATGTGGACAGCGGCAAGACCACCCTGACCGAAGCCATGCTGGTGGGGGCCGGGGCGCTGCGGCAGGCCGGGCGGGTAGACCATGGAGATGCTTTCTTGGACACCCATGCGCTGGAGCGCAACCGGGGCATTACCATATTTGCCAAGGAGGCAAGGCTGACCCTGCCCCATACTGCCCTGACACTGCTGGATACCCCCGGACACGCTGACTTTGGCGCGGAGATGGAGCGTACCCTTTCGGTGCTGGATTATGCGCTGCTTATCATCAGCGGGACGGACGGCGTGCAGGCCCACACCGAAACGCTGTGGCGCCTGCTGGAACGGTACCGCATCCCCACTTTTATTTTTGTGAACAAGATGGATCAGCCGGGCGCTGACCGCGCGCTTATTCTGGAGGAGCTGCAAAGGAAGCTCTCCCCCGCCTGCCTGCCCCATGACACCGATGAGGAAGCACTGGCGCTGTGCGATGAGCGGCTGATGGCGGAATACCTGGAAAGCGGAACACTGACCGAAACAAATTTGGCAGCCGCCCTTGCCCGGCGGGCATGGTTCCCCTGCTTTTGGGGGGCGGCGCTGCGGCAGGAGGGCATTGCCGAGCTGCTGGAGGGGCTGGACCGACTGACCCTGGCCCCGGCCTATTTGCCGGACTTCGCGGCAAGAGTGTATAAAATCTCGACCGATGCGCAGGGCAGCCGGCTGACCCACCTGAAGGTGACCGGCGGTGCATTGAAGGTCCGCATGGCCCTGCCGGGCGGGGAGAAGATCACCCAGATACGGCTGTATAATGGGGCCAAATACCAGGCGGTGGAGGAAGCCCCTGCTGGAACTATCGCTGCTGTAACCGGCCTGAGCCAAAGCTATGCCGGGGAAGGTCTGGGCGCCGAGCAGGAGAGGAGCTCTCCCCTGCTGGAGCCGGTGATAAGCTGCCGGGTGACGCTGCCGGAGGGCACCGACCCCCATACCGCACTGGCACAGCTGCGCCAGCTGGAGCAGGAGGACCCGCAGCTCCACCTGGAGTGGGAGGAGCAGAAGCGGGAGATCCGGGTGCGGCTGATGGGAGAGATCCAGCGGGAGATTTTGCAGAGCGTGGCCATGGAGCGCTTTGGACTGGCCATTGGCTTTGAGGAGGGGAGCATCCTTTATAAGGAGACCATCGCCGCCCCGGTGGAGGGCATTGGCCACTATGAGCCGCTGCGCCACTATGCCGAGGTACATCTGCTGCTGGAGCCGG
>ERZ773208.1120-NODE-1120-length-22663-cov-4.972488_pt1 | contig 22663 bp, 17 predicted proteins | sample MGYA00581006_ERZ773208 | MGnify/ENA primary metagenome ERZ773208 (study PRJEB29015, sample SAMEA2737793) | human gut metagenome | biome: human gut; feature: human-associated habitat; material: faeces | place: China | collected 2012 ... | reverse complement strand
CAAAAGACGCTATTTCCGGCGCTAAAGATTCGGTGGCAAATGTTGTGGAAAATGTGACAATTTCTACCGAAGAACTGGTACAGAAGGTGGAGAATTCCCTGAATCACTTTATCGAGGCGGTTGCCGTGATGATCATTACTTCCTGCGTGATCCCGATGTTGGTACTGTTGTTGTTCTTTTGGATGGTGAAGATCGTGCTGGATGTGGATCTGAGTGGCGTGAAGATCAAGGGGATGCTGCCGGGGCGGAAGGAATAAAAAAGGAGCAAGTAAGAGGTATCAACGATAGAGTGATACCTCTTTTTAAAATCCACTAAGAATTACATTCCATTTTAAATATTTAAATATTATACTATGACTAGCTGAATAAAAAATAATATTTTTCTTATTCTTAATTATATCAAAACTTATTCAATTACATCATTTTATAAAAAATGATGTAATTGAATTGACATAGATATAATTAAATGATACGATTTTGTTAAAATAATGTAGGACAAATAGGATAGGAAAAGTATGAGAAATTATGATTACCGTGATAAATGGCAAAAGTTATTGACACCAGAAATTGTTTCTATGCTTACGCAGATTCATGAATATAAAGGCGAGCAATCATTGTTTATTGAGGCAAGGGCTGATACTTTGGAACAATTAATGGAAATAGCGAAAATCCAAAGTACGGAAGCGTCTAATAAAATAGAGGGAATATATACGTCTGACGAAAGACTGGCTGCTTTGGTAAAAAACAAAACGAGACCAAAGACACGCAATGAGCAGGAAATAGCAGGATATAGGGATGTACTTAATACTATCCATGAGAGCTATGAACATATTCCACCGAAAGCTTCTATTATTTTGCAACTACATCGAGATTTATATAAGTTTGAAGGATATGATATAGGTGGAAAATATAAGTCAGCGGATAATGTGATTGAGGAAGTAGATGCGGAAGGAAACAAGTTTATAAGGTTTAAACCAGTGCCAGCATGGGAAACAGCAGAGGCAATGGATTGTTTATGTATGGCGTTTGAAACTGCATTGGCAACAGGACAAATTGATCCTTTGATATTAATTCCTATGTTTATACTGGACTTCCTATGTATACATCCTTTTAATGATGGTAACGGTAGAATGAGCAGATTACTCACTTTATTGTTATTATATCGGGCTGGTTATATTGTGGGAAAATATATCAGTATAGAGAAGATGATTGAGAGTACAAAGGAGACTTATTATGAAAGTTTACAGATTAGCTCTTTGCAATGGCATGAGAACAATAATGAATATGAGACTTTTGTAAAATATGTATTGGGAATTGTGTTGGGAGCTTATCGAGAGTTTTCTTCTAGAGTACAATTATTAATAATGAGTGGCTTGACAAAACCAGAACGTATTCAAGAAATTATAAAAAACACACTGGGTACTATTAGTAAGGCTGAAATCGCAGAAAAATGCCCGGATATCAGCAAAATAACAATACAGAGAACATTGGCAGAACTAATAGAGGCAGGCAGGATTGAAAAAATCGGTGGTGGCAGATATACAAAGTACATTTGGAAAAATTAGTGAAAGGGCAGAGAAATGATTACAGGTGAATTGAAGAATAAGATTGACGGATTATGGGATATTTTCGCTTCGGGAGGTTTGGTAAATCCCCTGGAAGTAATAGAACAGATTACGTATTTAATGTTTATTCATGATTTGGATGATTTGGATAACAAAAGAGCGAAAGAAAGTGCTATGCTTGGACTTCCGTTCGAAAGTATCTACGCAGAAGATGTTGAAATAGGTGATCGTGTAATTGATGGAACACAGTTAAAGTGGTCTGCTTTTCGCGATTTCCCGGCAGACAGAATGTACAGTATCATGCAGGAGTGGGTGTTCCCTTTTATTAAAACTTTGCACAATGACAAGAATAGTGCATACTCAAAATATATGGATGATGCTATTTTTAAAATTCCAACTCCGTTAATGCTTTCAAAAGTTGTTGACGCATTGGATAATATTTATGAATTAATGAATGAAGTACAATCTTCAGATGTACGTGGAGATGTGTACGAATATCTCCTATTGAAAATATCACAGGCTGGAAGAAACGGACAGTTTCGTACTCCAAGACATATCATTCGTATGATGGTGGAACTTGTGAACCCAACAGCAGATGAAGTGATCTGTGACCCGGCTTGTGGCACTTCAGGATTCCTGGTAGCCGCAGGAGAGTATTTAAAGGAAACACGAAAGGAAGAAATATTCTACGACAAACAGAAAAAAGAACATTATATGAGTCATATGTTCTATGGTTATGATATGGATAGGACCATGCTCCGTATCGGTGCCATGAATATGATGACACATGGAATTGACAATCCTTTTATTGAATATCGTGATAGTTTATCCGATCAAAATACAGATAAAGATAAGTATACACTTGTATTGGCAAACCCTCCTTTTAAGGGGAGCTTAGATGCTGAGATAGTATCCGAAGATTTATTAAAAGTATGTAAAACAAAGAAAACAGAGTTGCTGTTTTTAACACTATTTTTACGTATTTTGAAAATAGGTGGACGATGTGCTTGCATCGTTCCGGATGGTGTACTTTTTGGCTCATCCACAGCACATAAAGCTATTCGAAAAGAAATAGTAGAAAATAACAGACTGGAGGCTGTGATTTCTATGCCATCCGGTGTGTTTAAACCATATGCAGGAGTGTCTACGGCAATACTGATTTTTACTAAAACAGAACATGGTGGAACCGATGCAGTGTGGTTCTATGATATGACAGCAGATGGTTTTAGTCTGGATGATAAGAGAACACAAGTGAAAGAGAATGATATTCCGGATATCATTGCGAGGTTTAAACATTTAGAAAATGAAAAGGATAGAAAACGTACAGAAAAATCCTTTTTAGTTTCCAAACAGGAAATTGTGGACAAGGAATATGATTTAAGCATTAATAAGTATAAAGAAACGGAATATGTAGCAGTAGAATATCCGCCGACATCTGAGATTATGAAGAACTTACGTGATTTGGAAACACAGATTAATCGGGAAATGGATGAATTAGAAAAATTGTTGGAGGAATAAGGGAGTATGGCAAAAGTAAGTAAAAGGGGAGGCTTTTCGGATCGTAATGCGATAAAGCCTATAAATATGGAAGTACAATTAACAGAATTTGATCAGAGAACAAGAATACAACTGTTGAATATGATTAATGAATTATATAGATGGGTATATGGGGTTGATTTATACTATAGACGAATATATATACAAGATTTTATAAGATTTGTACGGGGAACAGTATATTCGGAATCTGTTGATTATAGAATTGATTATGATGACGATGATTTATTTAAAATAATTAAGAATACGATATTACATGACCCATATGATGATGTACTCACTTTAATAGAAGCAATTATTCAATATTGGGATTCGTATCTAAAAGAGACTGAAGGATATGAATATTACAATGAATATAATAGTACATATGTTGCCAAATCAATTTATGCAATAGCAAATGAATACTTTGAAAGGGAGTATATTGGTTATAGATTTGTTGGAGAGTTAATAACACCTATTAGCGATACTAATGAGATTGAATCAATTGAAGAAGCCCTTATTTGTAAATATCAACCAGTTCGTGACCACTTATCGAAAGCTAATGCTTTTTTAGCAGATAGAGAAAAACCTGATTATGAGAATTCTATAAAAGAAAGTATTAGCGCAGTGGAAGCAATTTGCGAGATAATTACTGGTATAAAAGGAAAAGAGGCCAGTTTAGGGAAAATGCTGAAAAAAATTGAAGAAAATGGTGTAATGATACATTCAGGACTAAAATCAGCCTTTATTATTTTGTATGGATATACATCAGATGCAAATGGAATAAGGCATGCAGGGGATATTGGTGGTGCCTCTTCTACGTTTGAGGAAGCAAAGTTTATGTTAGTATCATGTAGTGCATTTATAAATTATTTGATAGGTATATGCGCAGACTGATGGAAAGGAAGAAACGATAAATTCGGATTTGTAGGGATGATGTAGATGGAATATGTTGCAAAAAATATTCCTTTGTGGAAAGTGACTACATGGGATAAAAAATTTAATGATATTGATAAAGATTGGCAACCTAAAACAATAAAATATAAATATCTGCTTTCTGATGAGTTAGACTCATTAAGAGTAGAAGATGGTGATGTAAGGATTCTATATACAGGAAAAGAGGTTGGGTATACAAACGAAGATCTAGCTGGTCAAAGTATAAGTGATGGAGAAATAGTGGCGATTCCTTGGGGGGGGATTCCTACAGTTAAGTATCACAAAGGGAAGTTTGTTACAGGTGATAACAGAATTGCGACAAGTAATGATACTACTCAATTATCTAATAAATATTTGTATTATTTTATGAGGGGCAACATTCAGAGAATAGCAACATATTATCGAGGAGCTAGCCTAAAACATCCTTGTATGAAGGATATTCTAAAGATGACAATATCGTATCCTTCTATACAAGAACAGCGGATAATATGTAGCCAGTTTGATGATTTGGAACAGATTATAGAAAAAAGAAATCATGAATTACAATTATTAGACGAGCTTATTAAAGCCCGATTTGTCGAGATGTTTGGGGATGCAAGAGAGAACCTCAATGGGTATACTATGGTTTCATTTATTGATATTGTCGAATACATGGGAGATATTGGCTCAAATGGTGCCAACAAAGTTGTTGTGGATCATCTGGATATGAAGGATGAAGAAGATTATGCAATGATGGTTCGATTTACGAATTTTACGAAGAATGATTTTACGGATGATGTTAAGTATGTATCAAAAGAAGCATATGACTTCTTTAAAAAGTCTCAGATGTTTGGTGGAGAATTGATTATATGTAAAATAGGAAGTGCCGGTCAAAACTATGTTATGCCATACTTAAATAGACCGGTATCGCTAGGATTGAATCAGATTATGGTAAGAATAAAAGATAATATTCTGATGCCATACTTATATCAATATTTGCACACAGACTATGGAGAGTTTTTGATTTCTGGATGTATCAATGGAGCTGTAACAAAGACAATAACAAAGACTGAGTTGAAGAAAATACCTGTAATGTTGCCACCAATGGAACTTCAAAATGAGTTTGCGGAATTCGTCCAACAAGTCAACAAATCAAAAGTTGCCGTTCAAAAGGCATTAAAACAGACACAAACTTTATTTGATTCATTAATGCAAAAATACTTTGGATAAAATATTTGAAATTATTGGTTGAAGGATGCTGGTATCTATAGGGGAGATACCAGCATGGAAGAAAAAATTGTATCTGTATTGAATGAAATGTCGGAATATTTATCAATTGCTCAGATGAAAAAATTGCAGGAAGTCATTCTCAGAAATTTTTCTGAGAATGAGGCTGTGAAAACCAATATACCTAACGAAGAGTTTTTGAAAATGTTTCTTGCAGCAAAGAAAATTGAGGGATGCTCAGAGCGAACAATAAAGTATTATCGAATGACAATTCAAAATTTATTGTCATCTATAAAGACAACTGTTCGCAAAATTACAACAGAAGAAATAAGAGAATATTTGTCTGATTATCAAAAAATCAATAACTGTTCTAATGTAACGATAGATAATGTACGAAGGAATATTTCTAGTTTCTTTTCTTGGTTAGAAGAAGAGGACTATATTTTGAAAAGTCCAATGAAGAGAATACATAAAATTAAAACGAAAACTGTTGTCAAAAATACAATTTCAGATGAAGGGATAGAGAAGCTCAGAGATCATTGCAGGGAAAGAAGAGACCTCGCTATTATCGATTTGCTATATTCTACAGGAATACGTGTAGGTGAACTGGTTAATCTGAATATAGATGATATTGACCTAGAAGGTCGGGAATGTGTGGTATACGGTAAAGGCGGTAAGGAACGCCGAGTATACTTTGATGCGAAAGCCAAGGTTCACTTGAAAGAATATATAGAAAATCGGTGTGACGATAATGAGGCTTTATTTGTCACATTGGATGCCCCTTATGACCGTTTAAAAATAAGTGGAGTCGAAATAAGACTTCGAAATCTTGGAAAACAATTAAATTTGGAAAAAATTCATCCACATAAATTTAGAAGATCCATGGCAACAAGGGCCATTGACAAAGGAATGCCCATTGAACAAGTACAAAAGATTCTAGGACATTCACAAATAGACACGACCATGCAATATGCGATGGTTAACCAAAATAATGTAAAAACAGCACATCAAAAATATATGTCCTAAGCAAATTCGGATTTGTAGGGATGATGTAGATGGAAAAAACAAAAATAAAAACGCTTGTAAGGCAAATCAGAGGAGTTTCTTATAATCCAGAAGATTTGCATAATGAGTTAGATGATAATTCTGTAGTATTACTAAGAGCAAATAATATAGATGAGGGCAAAATAAATTTTGATGATGTTGTATATGTAGACAAAAGTAAAGTGTCAGATGAACAGTATCTTAAATGTGGGGATATTCTTATTTGTGCTTCGAGTGGAAGTAAAAACTTGGTGGGTAAAGCAGCAAACATAAGATTCGATATGGAATGTACATTTGGCGCGTTTTGTAAGGTTGTTAGACCCAAGGAAGGGTTTAGCGATTATTTGAGCGTCTATTTTCAAAGTCCTATATACAGACGAAAAATATCAGAAGTAGCTATTGGGGCTAATATTAATAACATTAGAATTGAGCATATTGATGAACTCGATATACCTGTATTTTCAAATGATGAACAAGCGAGTATAGTCAAGAAAATGTATTTAATACAAGAGGTTATTTCTAATAGAAAAGCAGAATTAGAAAAACTAGATAACCTCATCAAAGCCCGATTTGTCGAGATGTTTGGTACATTGAATAGTCCAAGGCAAGAGTTTGCAAAAGCTACATTGAAGGAATTGTGCAATAAGATTACTGATGGTAAACATGGTGGTTGTAAAACAGAAGAGGGGACAGAAAGATATTATGTTGGTGCTAGAGAGATATATAATGATGAAGTTCACTATGACACAGCACCAGAAATAAATATTGATGAATTTGAAAAGGATTATAAGCGGTGCAATGTTGAAATAGGAGATTTTCTTATGGTTAATACAGGAGCAACAATTGGCAAGTCTGCAATTGCAACTGATGAGAGGACGGAACATACATTATTGCAAAAAAGTGTAGCATTATTGAAAGTTAAGAAAGAACTGTTAAATCCAGTGTTTCTAAAGTGGTGCTACAGGGTTAATACGCAAATGTATATTGTTGAGAGTGCATCTGCACAGCCTAACCTTTTACTTTCAAAGATAAACGCAACAATTATTTATGTTCCTGATATAGAACTACAAAATGAATTTACAGGCTTCGTCCAACAAGTCGACAAATCAAAATTTGGCAAATTAAGTACACTGTTATAAAAATATAGTACAATTATTAAAAATATATAAAATATGTCGTTTCCATTGTTTATTCAATCTTTGTAAGGGGGATTCTATGACGACCAACTTTGATTACCTAAAGCAAGAACCTAAATTTTCAGCATTTGCAGATACTGCTATATCCGCAGAAAAAATCATTTTGCTGGATCCGTCGGCATGTATTATTAACTGTCGTCGAGCAATGGAATTTGCGGTGAAATGGATGTATTCCGTTGACAATGAATTGCAGATGCCCTATCAGGATAATTTGCAAAGCCTTATAAATGCAGAAGAATACCGTCAAATAGTCGGACAAGATATTTGGAAACGTATGGATTATATCCGGTGCTGTGGAAATAATGTAGCACACACTACGAAAAAAATGGGACGGGATGAAGCTATGCTTTGTCTTGAAAATCTATTTATTTTTTTAGACTATGTTGCTTATTGTTATTCGGATAGTTATGAAGAGCAGAGTTTTAAGAAAGAACTGATAACATGTAGAATTGAAAAAGCAAGGCAATCTCAAAAAGAAGCAGCAGAAATTAAAGAAAAATTTGAGAAAAATCAACGCGAACTGGAACAGAAAGAGATTAATCTTCAAAAACTTATAAAAGAAAATGAATCTTTGAAGGAAGAACTTTCTGCAAGAAGACAAGAGAAAAAGACAAGCTATATTCCGAAGCCTTTGGATCTATCAGAATATGATACACGAAAATTATACATAGATGCTATGCTGATAGATGCCGGATGGAAAGAAGGAAAGGACTGGTTGAATGAGGTACCAATTCCTGGAATACCGAGCAGATCAGGAAGTGGTAGGGCTGATTACGTTCTTTATGATGACAGGAATAGACCGTTAGCGATTATTGAAGCTAAATCAACTGGTAGGGGCGTAGAGGAAGGACGTTATCAGGCGAAATTGTATGCAGATGCATTGGAGAGAGAATATCATCGTAGACCGGTGATTTTTCTGACGAATGGTTTTGAAACGCATATTATTGATGGGCAGTATCCCGAACGAAAATGTTCCGGAATTTATTCCAAGAGGGATTTGGAGAAATGGTTTAATCTGCAGTCAATGAAGACAGGATTAGATCACATTTCCGTAAATAAAGAAATTGCGGGTCGGTATTATCAGGAAGAAGCTATTAAAAGAGTATGTGAAAGCTTTGGCAAAAAGAATCGCAGAAAAGCATTGTTGGTAATGGCTACTGGAAGTGGTAAAACAAGAACGGTTATTGCTTTATGTGATGTCTTATTAAAAGCGGGTTGGGTGAAGAATATTCTTTTTCTTGCAGATCGGACTGCGTTGATTACACAGGCTAAGCGAAGTTTTGTAAATCTCTTACCGAATTTATCATGTACTAATTTGGTGGAAGAAAAAGATAACTATTCTGCGCATTGTGTATTTTCTACTTATCAGACAATGATGAAATGCATTGATACAGTAAGTGATAACGAAGGTAAATTATTTACTTGTGGACATTTTGATTTGCTGATTTGCGATGAAGCGCATAGATCTATTTACAACAAATATAGAGATATATTTAATTATTTTGATGCTCCTCTGGTTGGATTAACAGCAACACCCAAAGACGAAATAGATAAGAATACCTATGGGATTTTTGAATTGGAAAATGGTGTTCCTACCTATGGCTATGATCTTGCCCAGGCGGTAAAAGATGGTTATTTGGTGGATTATATCTCTGTCGAAACAGAATTGAAATTTTTAACACAGGGAATCGTTTATGATGATTTATCGGAAGCAGATAAAGAAGAATATGAAGAAAATTTTGCAACAGATGATGGAGCAATGCCAGAGAGCATAGAGGCTTCGGCGTTGAATACATGGATCTTTAATGAAGATACCATACGTCGAGTGTTGAATATTCTTATGACAGAGGGTATTAAAATTAATTATGGACAAAAAATAGGGAAAACAATCATTTTTGCCAAAAACCACGCACATGCAGAAAAGATTCTTGAAGTGTTTGAGAAGGAATATCCTAATCTTAAAGGATATGCAATGGTAATAGATAATCGTATGTCATATGCACAGGGAGCTATAGACGAATTTTCGGATGCTAAGAAATTGCCACAGATTGCAATATCCGTAGATATGCTAGATACAGGAATAGATGTACCGGAAGTACTGAACCTCGTATTTTTCAAAAAAGTATTAAGTAAGGCAAAATTTCGTCAGATGATTGGGCGCGGAACCAGACTATGTCCGGGATTATTAGATGGGGAGGATAAGTCAAAGTTTTATATATTTGATTTTTGCGGCAATTTTGAATTTTTCCGCATAAACAAGGGGAAACCCTCAGCGAATATGATAGCATTACAAGGGGCCATTTTCAATTTACAATTCGAAATGGTTTATAAACTGCAGGCAGCCGAATTTCAAAAGGAACGTTTGATAGCATATAGAAAACGATTAGTAGGTCAAATGGTGGAAAAAGTCTGTGAACTGCCAAGGGATAATTTTGCTGTAAAACAGCATCTAAAATATGTGGAACTTTATTCCATTGAAGACAATTACCAGACACTGACGTTTGAAGATACATTAACTGTAAAAGAAGAAGTTGCGCCTTTGATACTTCCTGAGAAGGAGGAAGTGAGTGCGATTCGTTTTGATGCGCTTATGTATGGGATTGAATTAGCATACCTACTTGGAGAAAAGTATACCAGAGCAAGAGGAGACCTGATTAAAAAAGTCAGTGGCATTGCAAGTGTAGCTAATATTCCTGAAATACAGACGAAAACAGATTTAATTAATAAGATACTGCATACTGATTACGTGGAACGTGCGGGAATTGATGAGTTTGAAAAGATACGTGAAGAACTGCGTAGTTTAATGAAGTATATTCCTAAAACCGCGATACGCTATGATACTAATTTTGAGGATGATATACTAACAATTGAATGGAATGAATCGGAATTGGAAGACGATCAGTTAAAGAATTATAAGGCAAAGGCAGAATATTATATTCGTCAGCATCAGGATAATATTGTCATTGCAAAGTTAAAGACAAATAAGCCATTGACCACCACGGATATAGATACTTTGGAAGAAATCCTTTGGAAAGAAATTGGAACAAAAAAAGATTATGAAGCAGAGTATGGTGAAAAGCCGCTGGGTGAATTTGTCAGAGAGATTGTGGGATTGGATATGAATGCCGCAAAAGAGGCTTTCTCTGAATATCTTGATAATGCGAATTTGGATAGCAGACAGATATATTTTGTTAATCAGATTGTGGAGTATATTGTTCATAATGGCATGATGAAAGATTTGTCGGTTCTTCAAGAATCTCCGTTTACAGATCAGGGAAGCATTGTGGATATTTTCACTGATATGTCAGTGTGGATGGGGATAAAGAGTGTAATTGATAAGATTAATGCAAACGCAGTGGCGTAAATAATTGATTTGTAAAAAGAGGTATAAAGATGCCAAAGTTTATTTCGGAATTTAAAGAAGGGGAGATTGTTGATTTCCCTACAAATAGGAAGTATGAGTTTGTTAGAGCGTTGAAATCGGGAGGAACAGGAAAAACGATACTGATGCAGGATACAATGCTTAATAAGTTTTTTGTGTGTAAAAAGTATTCGCCAATGCAGAAACAATATGAAAAAGAATTTTACAATAGATTTATAGATGAAATAAAGATTATGTATGCTATTTATGATATTAACATAGTTAGGATATTTGATTATTATCTTTTTCCTGAACATAGTACAGGCTATATTATAATGGAATATGTAGAAGGAAAAAATATAGATGAATACTTTAAAGAGGAAGATACTGATAAAATTAATTCTATATTTGTTCAGCTAATAAATGCTTTTGCATATTTAGAAAAAAACAACATTTTGCATAGAGATGTACGACCGGAAAATGTACTTATTGATGATAGTGGAACGGTCAAACTGATAGATTTCGGTTTTGGAAAAAATGTTAATGAAGTTGGCAACGAGGAAAACAGCATATATTTGAATTGGCCAGTATCTCAGAAACCTGAAGAGCTATATTCAGGTGTTTATAATAGCCAGACAGAGATTTTTTTTGTGGGATATTTGATTAAAAATTTATTGGCAAAGTATGAAATGAACTCATTTAAGTATACAGAATTGCTAAGGAAAATGATAGAAATTTCGCCACAAAAAAGAATAAATTCCTTTTTAACAATTCAAGATGAAATTTCAAATCAGGCTATGGAGACATTCGACTTTTCAAGGGAGCAGAAGAACATTTATCGAACGTTTGCAGAGGATTTAAAAAATTCTATATCGATGATAAAAGATTCATTAATTGTGGAAAAAGATATAGGTATTATTATAGAAAAAATGAAAAAAGTTCTTCGAGATAATGCTTTAGAAATGTATATATCTAATAATTATGTGCTTATTTCTTGCTTTATAAAATCAAATTATAAGTATTATACGGGGAAAGAAATACCCGTGGTAGAGGTTAAAAATTTTTATAATTTTTTGGTTTCGCAATCTAGTGAAAAGAGAGAAATTATATTGAATAATTTATATGGTAGATTAAACAAAATTCCGGTTGTAAATAGCATGTATGATGAAGAGTTACCATTTAATTAAAAGAGATTAGTAAATAAGAAATAGTGAGGGGAAAGAAATGCAATATACGTATACTACAATTATTAGCAAAAAAGATAGTACCTTTTACGCAAAAATTCCTGATATTGATAGTTGCATTACCACAGGCAAGTCTTTTTTTCGTTCCTTTACTCCAATGGGCCTTTTATAACAGCAGAGGGTAACATACCCCTCTGCATTTGTGTATAATATTTCCGGGATTATAAATATCAGGCAAAGCGTGCCACTGCCATTTAGCACTGGCACGCTTTGCCTTGCAGGTACGCGCCGCCTGGAGGCCCATAATCATTGCAGCCTTACTGTCAATATCTTTTTCGGTATAACATATATTTTAGGTCTAAGATATATATTTCCGTACACTTGTGCTGTACTGCGTATTCTTTTAATGGCAGTCTATATATCAGGTCATCATAGATTATACTGCCATCTCTGTCTGTGATTTTTATGCGATGAAAAGTCGTCATCATAAGCTAATCCTCAACCATTTTTATAAAAGATAATCTGCCGCAGAACTCGGACATATACTTCGGCGGATTCATTTGCTCTTTATGGCGCCTCTCCATTTTCCGTAAGTGGGGGAGTAACACTTCTGTAATACCGTTAAGAACGGTTCTTTCCAATAAATTTTCTAATGATTCTTTTGATATTTCCATTATACTGTTCTCCTTTTCTCTGAGTATTTTTCTGTATAGTCCTGGACATCGTTGCCTCTTTCTCCTTACCGGAGAGCTGTACACAGGAGTCACTGAAGCTGCAGTAAATGACAAACTCAGCAATAGTTTTCCTGGCGCTTCGTATTTGATTCAGGAAAAGAACGGAATAATCTTTAAATTCCTTTTTTATACATAGATACATGTGGTCGCGCGACCACATTTTTCCGTATTGTATATTATTATTTATTGTCTTAAACTTAAAATTACTTAAAGGACATATAAATGGCAGATTTAAAGTACATAATATTGCGAGGTCCGGCAAATGAAAAATGTTACGAGAAAAGATATTGCAGAAAAACTTGGAGTATCAGTATCTGTTGTTTCAAGAGTAATAAATAATAGTGGATATGTAAGTAAAGAAAAAAGAGAAAAAGTATTAAAGGCGGCAAAAGAAATGGGATATGTACAGAATCCTGTTGCAATGGCCCTTCAGCAAAACAAAACAAAGCAGTTACTTTTTTTCTGCGAAGATCTTACTGCTACATACTACAATCAAATGTATCATGGCATGGTAAGAGCTGCCAAGGAAAGAGGATATCATGTATTGACGGTAATGGATGAAAATGATTTTGAAATGGTAAAAGAAACAATGACGGATGGAATTTTGTTTCCAAATGAAATGGTAGCGGAAGCCTATGCAGCTTCGGTGGGGAGAAATTATAATCTTCCGACTGTGACAGCATGTTTTAATCCGGGCATGTCGTTTTCAAAAGCAATGCCGGCTGTGACGATTGATAATGAAGAGGTGATTAATAAAGCCATAGATTATTTGATCGGATTGGGACATAAAAAAATAGGTATGACATTGCCATTCAGTTATGGTTATGTAGATTTGCGTTTTAGACACTGGGAAGAGCGGATGAAACAGGAGATTGGCATAGAATATGAAAAATACATTATAGATGTACAGGACCGGGTAAAGAGGAGAAGCGATACGAGAGGAATAAAGATTCCATGTCCTCAGGTATCAGGGGATTCCCCCTATTATGATTGGTTTTATATTGGAAAGGAAGTGGCTGAATTTTATGTCTCTATGAGATATAAGCCTACAGTAATTTTATGTTTTAATGACGATATTGCATTCGGCACTATTGAAAATTTGAAAAAACTTGGAATTCGGGTTCCTGATGATGTATCCGTAATGGGAATAGACGGTTTGTTTACGCGCGATAAATATACACCTAAGTTAACTACGGTAAATATGAATCCGGAACGTCAGGGTGCGAAGTGTGCAGAAATCCTGATTGATATTCTAAATGGTTTTAAATATAAATATATATATAAATTTAAAGTTTCAATTTTAGAAGGTGAAAGTGTTAAAAAGCTTTAGTGCAGAGAAAGAGAGACTGTGAGATGCTGTATAAAAATAAACTATATAAAAATCCGATTTTACCGGGATTTAATCCGGATCCGTCAATATGTAAAGTAGATGAAGACTATTATATTGTGACTTCTTCCTTTGAGTTTTATCCGGGAGTTCCGATTTATCACAGCAGAAATCTTGTTAATTGGGAACTGATAGGGTACTGCCTTACAAGAAAGTCACAGTTAGATTTAGAAAATACGCAATCCTCCGGGGGGATCTTTGCTCCGACATTATATCACCATAATGACTTCTTTTTTTTAGCAACGACAGATGTTAATAAAGGGAACTTTATAGTATATGCTGAAAACATATATGGACCCTGGTCAGATCCAGTCTGGATTGATCAACGAGGAATAGATCCGTCGCTTTTATTTGATGAGGACGGAACGGTTTACTTTTTGTCAGCGGATAATGATGGTGAGGTATGCAGTATTCTGATGTGCACGATCAATATATTTACCGGAGAAAAATTAAGCAAGACTCATATTATTAACAGCGGATGCGGCGGACGCTATCCTGAGGGACCACATTTGTATAAAATATTCGGTAAATATTATCTTATGCTTGCAGAGGGCGGAACTGAATATGGTCATATGGAAACAATCCAACGGGCGGATTCGCCTTATGGACCATATGAAAAATGTCCACATAATCCCGTTTTAACGCATAGAAATGATATGAAAGGTGAAATATGCGGCGTTGGGCATGCTGATATAGTTGAGGATGGAAATGGAAATTGGTGGGCAGTGTGTCTTGGATTTAGGACGAGCAGTCCTAAAAATGAACTTTTGATGTTGCATCATTTAGGAAGAGAAACTTATTTATGCCCGATTAAGTGGGATGAGTGGCAGTGGCCTGTAATGGGGGATAATGGAAAACTTTCGTTATATATGACAGGAGATTTGCCGGGGCTGCCTGAGAATAATATAAAGCGGGAGTATTCGGATAGTTTTAGGACAGAACAGTTGGATATACACTATAATTTCCTGCGCAATCCCATTATGGAAAATTACAGAATAGATGCAAAAGCCGGAAGATTAGTTTTGCAAGGTACGGAAATTACGATCAATGATGGAAGAAATCCTACATGGATTGGGATTCGGCAGCCGGAATTTAAAATCGATTTTTCGGTAACAGTAGGAATAGAAGAGTTAAAGTACGATGGAAGAATAGGGATAACAGCTTTTTATAATGAATCTTATCATTATGATATGTATCTGCAGAAAAGGGGGAAAAAGTTAAAGTTGTATCTGGAGAAACATGTCCATGATATGTTTTCAATTACACATGTAAAAGAGATAAAAGAAACAGAATCAGGAGAAATACGTTTAGCAATAAAAAGCGATAAGAAGTGGTATAGATTTTTATATACAGATAAGGCAGGGGAGATGTTTGAATTGGGAAAAGGTCTGGTAGCCGGACTTGCTACGGAAGGCACAAGAACGATGACATTTACGGGAACTTATCTGGCAATGTTTGCGGAAAGAGGAAGGGGGTATTTTAAAGAGCTGAATGTAAAGGTTAGCGATGCGGATAAGGAGGATGACAGGTGATATTAGAAAACATGCATTGTCTGCTTCAGTTTGATGATAGAGGAAACCTTTTGGCTTTAGTTAGTAAAAGCTCAGGCAGAAATTATATTGTGAAAGATGGATGCAGTTTATTCCGTCTGACTATGACAGAAATAATAAAAAACCGTGTTATGCCGGGAACACTGGCCCTGACCGGTGATATGGCAGAGCAGATTGACTTTATACAGCAAAGTCAGTGTCTGGAGATTGATTATAGAAATTTGGACGGTATGCCAGTAACGGTAAAATGTACAATAGGATTTATGGATGAAGAAATTCACTGGAATATATTAATAGAGAATAAGACAAGGTTCGCTGTCAGTGAAATAGAATATCCGGTACTTCTGTTTAAGCCATATTTAGGATTAAATGCGGAAAGCGAGAGAATCTTACTGCCTAAGATGGACGGTATTCTTCTAGGCAACCCGGAGTTACATCCATGGGAAGACACTAACGCCGAAATAGTTGCGGAAAGATACTGGTATCCGGGAGAAGGAAAACAAAAACCGAATAATTTGGCAGTGCAGATGACCGCTTATTACGATGAAAAGGAAGGAATTTTAATTTATGCGGCAGATACGGATGGATATCCTAAAAAAATGGGCCCAATTTATTATAAAAATAAATTTATAGATCTGAGTCCGGTGCATCTTAGACCGGAAATTCCGAAAATGGATTTTTCATTAGAATATACGATTGTTACCAGGTTTTTTAAAGGCGACTGGAAGCAGGCAGCCCAAATCTATAAGAAATTTGCGGAAACCGCACCCTGGTGTAATAAAACTATTTCAGAGCGTGAAGATATCCCGGACTGGATAAAAAAAGGGGCATTCTTCTTGAGCTTTCGCCTGAGGTACCAGAACAAAGGAGAGGCTTATCTGGATTATGTACCTGATTATATCGAAAAATGGAAAAAGATATTGGACATTCCGATTGTTGCAATGATGTGTGGCTGGGAAAAAATAGGTGAATGGGCCGGTCCTGATTATTTTCCTCCTTTTGGAGGAGAAAGACGATTTCGGAATATGTGTGGCAGACTTATGAGAAACGGGGAGATTCCATTTACTTTCGGCTTATCGGGTTTAAAGATCCTTATAAGACGACATAGAACAAAATCAAAAGATCAGCCTCAATTGGCATTAGACTATGATGGAAGAGAAATATTTGAACAGCAGTATCGTGAATCAGCGGCGTTAGATATTAACGGAGTTCCTATTGTAGACTCTAATATTGACGAATGGGATGGGGTGCATGCATATGCCTGTCCTGCTACAGAACAGGCAAAAAGTCAGATTTACGGAGCGTCAATCCGGATGTTAAAAGAATATGGTGTTATTATGCAGCAGGCGGATCAGGTTTTAGGAGGGGGCACTTCCGAATGTTACAATTTCGGGCATGGACATCCACCGGGCAGAGGCATCTGGCAGATAGAAAGTCTTAAAAAAATATATGATGAGACTCGAAAAGACGCAAAGAAAATTTCTAAAGATTTTGCACTGTCACAGGAGTGGATTTCAGAACCATTTATTCAGTATCTGGATATTTACCATTGCCGAAATTATGATAAACCTCAGGGCGGTCTGGAAAGTATACCACTGTTTTCATATTTATATCATAAATATATTCCTTGTTATGCGGGGGATTGGACATCATTGCTTCCTGATAATAAAACCGGCGTATATTTTCATGGATGGAATTTTATCTGTGGTAATCTTCCAGCAGGATCCCCCCTGAATATGTTGGGGGAAATAAAAAATCATGAACCAGAAGAGGCAGATCCTAAAATAATGGAGATGGCATGCAATGTTTGTGCAGCGTTAAAAAATGCGACGTCCTATCTTATATATGGGGAGATGCTCCCCACAGAAGAACTGCCTGTACCCGGAATGGACATTTATATTCAGGGATTAGATTTTGGTTTTAAAAGGAAAAGCATAACGGTACCTTCTGTACTCAGTATGTTTTGGAAGAATCCGGCAGGTAAAATAGCCTGCGCGTTGGCAAACGTGTCAGATGAGACAAAGATTGTAGATATACCGGTAGATTCATATATGAAACATATACAAAAAGTTTTCGTGGAAATAAACGGATATGAAAAAAGATACTGGAGGAATATAGTCAAAGGAAAAGTCAGATTGGAAATGCCAGCCAGATCGGCAGCTGTTGTTAGAGAGGAAAGTTAAAGTATGGATAGAATGTTGCGTAACAGGAAAGCAATAGTGTTTTTTGTAGCTCCCGCATTTGTTTTATTTACAGTTGTTTTACTTATTCCGATTCTGCAGATGCTGTATTATTCTCTATGTGATTATAACGCATTAAAAGAGCCGGTATTTATAGGCCTGGATAATTTTAAAACCCTTTTATTTGAGGACAAAACAATGAGGACGGCTTTAAAGAATTCCTTGTTTTTCATGATATTTTCTGCCGTCACACAACAGATAATAGGAGTGCTTCTGGCTGTTATGCTGACCAATATCAGACGAGGAAGAAACTTTTTTAGGAATGTAATATATCTCCCTACGGTTTTATCATCAGCCGCACTGGGGTTGTTGTGGGCATTCATTTTTAATCCGAAATTTGGACTCAATTATCTGTTGGATAAGTTGGGAATACAGGGACCTTTATGGCTGATGGAATCAGACGGTTTTATTGTTCTTCCTATGATCGTGATTGCTTTTGTAGCACTTTGGCAATATGTGGGACAGAATATGATGTTATATATGGCTCAGATTATGGGCATTTCTAAGGAATTGTATGAAGCGGCACGAATAGATGGTGCGTCAGATATGAAAACATTTCGTTTTATTACATTACCCTTGATAAAACCAATGTTTATAACATCGTTATCATTAAATTGTATTGGTTCCCTCAAATTTTTTGATCTGGTCTATAACATGACTCAAGGCGGACCTAATAACAGGACACAGGTTCTTGCAACGCATTTATATGAACAAGGATTCATTTATTTTAAATATGGTTATTCCAGTGCTATAGCTGTAGTTTTGCTGGTACTTTGTTTAATAGTGTCGTTGATAATACGGAAGGGCATAAGAGTGGAAAATTATGAAATGTAAACCGAAGAAAATAATTATATATATCATTCTGATAATCTTAACGTTAATATATATACTGCCGTTTCTTTGGATGATTAATGTATCGTTGAAGACGAATCAGGAATTAATGACAAATCCATTCAGTATGCCGGAAGTTCTGCAGTTGGGAAATTATATCTATGCATGGGTTAATGGAAGTTTGGGGATAGCTATGCTTAACTCATTTATTGTCTGTTCAGTATCATTGATATTGAGTTTGACGATTGGATCTATGGCGGCTTTTGCCATTGCAAGAATGAAATGGAAACTTTCAGAATGGACTTTGAGTTATTTTCTGCTTGGGATGATGATACCTGTGCATTGTGTACTTATTCCTTTATTTGTTCAGTTTTCAAAATTGGGGCTGACAGATTCATTGATCGGGTTAATTATTCCATATACGGTATTTGCATTGCCGATGGTAATTTTTTTAATGACAGGTTTTTTTAAATCTTTACAGAATGAAATTTTTGAAGCTGCCTGTATAGATGGATGCAGTATTTATTCCTGTTTTTTTAAAATTGCTGCACCTCTTACCAAAACTGGATTTTCAGTAGCGGGAATGATGACTTTTGTTTCAAGTTGGAATGAACTTTTAATGGCACTTGTATATATATCTGATGTAAATAAAAAGACTTTACCGGTGACCCTGACATATTTTGTAGGACCTTATGCTGTTAATTATGTACAAATGTTTGCTGCAATTATTATTGCCTTGGCGCCGACAATAATAGTTTATCTTATTTTCAGCAATCAAATAGTAGAAGGTTTGACTACGGGGGCCGTTAAAGGATAAAACCATTAGCAGAAGGGAGAAAAGAAAATGATAAGAAAAAAATTAATGTCAGTGTTAACAATTAGTGTTATATGTGTATCTATGTTACTGGGATGCAGTGTTTCAACGGATACAGGTGATGCTTCCCTTAATGAAGGAAATACTTCCAATGAAGGAAATACTTCCAATGAAGGAAATACTTCCAATGAAGAATCATCTGGCGATGCTACAGAAATATCATGGATTTTTTATGATGACCTAAATGTATCAGAAGATCTTGTAACAAAAGGCTATAAGGATGTGATTGAACGGTTTAATGAAGATTATGCGGGAAAGTATCATGTAAATGTTATTAGTACTCCGAGGGAAGAGTATGATACAAAACTTAACGCATTAATTGCATCGGGAAATATCCCTGAATTATTTACCTGTCATCCCGGACCGCTTATGGAACAATATGTAGACGCAGGCGTTGCCGCTGATCTCACTGAGATACTTCAGAAAGATAATCCGGACTGGTATAAATCATTTAACGACGGTATTTTTGATAAATTGACGTATGATGAAAAAATTATGGCAATACCGACTAATTTTTCGGCAGCACTTGTCTTTTATAATACACAGATATTTGAAGAGGTTGGTGTAACACCTCCGGAAACATATGACGAGTGGCTTGAAGTATGTGAAAAGATACAGGATGCCGGATATACGCCTATAGCTTGTTCTGCAAAAGACCCATGGTGTATCTCTTTGCTTGCAGGTTACCTTTGCGACCGAGAGGATGGACCGGATAATCTGCAGGGCGTTTCTGAAGGCACATTAGACTGGACAAGTGAATCATATATTAATGCCGGAAATAAACTTATAGAACTCTCTCAATATTTTCAGCCGACAGCAGCCGGAGATTCCAACGATCAGGCAAATGCGGAATTTACTTCAGGAAAGGCAGCTATGTTAGTTCAGGGATCTTGGGTGATCGGTGAAATTAATGGGCGTGTGCCTGAGATTGAAGAGGTATGCGGAGCTTTCCGGTTCCCGGCTATTGAGGGAGGAGCCGATCCTAATAGAATGATGGTTAAAACAGATAATATCATGCTAAGTTCTAAAGCTGAAGGTGACAAAAAAGAAGCGGCAATTGAATTATTGAAATATTTCACAGATGAAACGGCACAGAAATATGTGGCGGAAGAAGCGGGGAAAATACCGACTACAAATGTAGAAGTTGATACTGCTGTGGCACCAAAACAGTATACTTATGTAGAAGAGGTTTTGAATAATACAACAGCTACATTCGGATTTTATAATGAATCTCTGGCCACAACGGAAGCAGGAGATATATTTGATGATGCTATTGTAGAAATTTATTTACAAAATGCAACTCCTCAGGAGGCTTTTCAGGAACTCCAGGATTATTATGAAAAAAATGTGTGGTAACGGGAAAATAAGATGGACAGACAATTAAAATTCTTAACTTCCGATGAGGGTTAGCATTCAATCGAATAAAAGACTTTGAAAAGCCTGGAAAATCAACGTTTTAATTGATTTTCCAGGCTATCTTTAGTATAACTATTGAGAGGTATACATACTTTATTTTTGAGGGTTAAACGATCTAAATGTATTACGATTTCAAGGTCAAAATACCCGAGGTCAAGGGTAAGATTTATGAACGGACGATCAAAGGGGTCGTCTACATCAATTACGAGTATGACCGGATTTATAAGCCGGACAAGAAATACAACATCCCCAAACGCACAACGATCGGTAAGAAATGTGAAGACGATCCGGAAATGATGTATCCGAATCCAAACTTTCTGACTTACTTTCCGGACGCCGAACTGCCGGAGGATCAGGGACGGGATGCCAGGAGCAGCTGCCTGCGCATCGGGACATGGATCATCTGGGCTATGATTTCGTAATCATGGTCAAGGGGATGAAGTCTTTTGTGAACGATAAGATCCGGGAAGTCCAGGGAAGCTTTGAGGAGAAACGGCAGTATACGATCCGCCGCTACCAGGTAAATGGTACGACCGTAAAGACAAAGGTCTTCTATTCGGATGAAAAGGATCGGTATCTGCACATATCGAACAGCAGAAGGCTGCTCTGGAGAACGCAAAAGCGAAATACGAAGCAGAGAAAGAAACGGCGGCTCTGATTTCTCAAAACCGCAGCTTCATTAATGTGCGCGTGTAAAATTGTCTACTGAACGACGGTTTTTTCTTTTGCCGTCGTGCGGCATATTGAAAACTTTATTGCTGGAACTAACGATATGGATGATGTTGTGAACGAGTGGCATGAGTATGTGGTAGAACAACGTGACCATGATTTGGATACTATTATTGCCGAAGAGAAGCTGAAACCGGAAGACACGCGAAAATTTATGGAGAATGCATTCCGGGATGGAGAGATTAAGACAGCCGGAACAGATATCGATAAATTAATGCCTCCAATCTCCCGGTTTGGTGGTGGCGGAGTCTAATGCACCTTATGAAGACAATGACACTGAGTAATGAAGCGTAAAAGGGGAGATATTTGTGAAAGGGAATTTGAAAAAGAGGAAGACAACAACCAAATTTATGCTTTTTCAGCTACATTCTTGGCATTAGTGAGCTTGTGTGTAAGTATAGTTTCATTATTGAGATAAGAAAGGAAGCCATATGACAAAAGAAATCCAATCCGAAGCCCATCTCACGACCTTTGAAGCCATCAGCATGATCGTCGGCAACAGCATCGGTACCGGCATCATCGCCGTTCCGTATCTTGCCACGAAGAACAGCATGCTGGATGTCGTGTGGATGGTATTGATCGCCTATTGTGTGAACGTGATCCTGCACCTGATCATTGCCGAGCTGTCTTACAATAACGGTGGTGTCCAGCTGGTGAAAAGCTTTGAAGGAGAGCTGTTTCATGGGAAAATGAAGCAGATCTTCAGTTGGAGCGTATTTATTGTCTATGGGCTGGCAATTATGATTGGTGTCAGCGGTAATATCAACGGTGGCGCCCAGATTTTTGTGAACTGGTTCGGAATGCCTTTTGTGGCGGCGCAGGTTTTGTACTATGTGATCGCCGGAGTTGTGGTGTTTATCGGCATGAAAGCCGTGGG
>ERZ773208.1100-NODE-1100-length-22870-cov-4.454175_pt1 | contig 22870 bp, 18 predicted proteins | sample MGYA00581006_ERZ773208 | MGnify/ENA primary metagenome ERZ773208 (study PRJEB29015, sample SAMEA2737793) | human gut metagenome | biome: human gut; feature: human-associated habitat; material: faeces | place: China | collected 2012 ... | reverse complement strand
AACATCCTCCGACAAACATCTTCGACATGGCACCGCATACTCCGGGAGTTCTGCGTTTTGGAAAGCTTTCAAAAAACCAGTAGCCCCGGCTGGGTATAAGAATAAGCAGTGCCGTAAGCAGACGTCGGTACCATAGCGTCCCAAGGGACGCATTGCGGTCGTATTGTGACCGCTTATGTACCGCTACGCTCTGCGACAGGAGCGCATCGTACTAAAGTACGAGCGTGCCGCGTTTCTTATACCCTGCCAAGGGCTACGGGACTACTTCGCTAACTCTCAATTTAAAATAATGTTTGCTGCACGTATCTCTCGGGGAATTCATGCAGGTAAGTAAAGCATTTCTTCGGGGAACACAGCATACCATTCGCTACGCAGGTATTTTGAATCAGTGCCATAAGCTCTTTTGCATAAGGACTGGGAATATCGTAGGCATTTCCGTAGGTGCTGATATATTTTTGCCGGATGCCGGGGAAATCACGATCCAGCGCCTGATAGAAATATTCCCGGTCGCCTTCCCGTAGCGTGACACCAACATCGAACACCAGAATCCCCCGAACTCCTGCCAGCAGGCAATAATCAAGCAAGCCTTCTATATTCTCCCTGGTATCGTTAATAAAAGGAAGAATCGGTGTCATCCACACAAGAGTCGGTATTCCCAACTCTTTACATCTCATCAACACTTCAAAACGCTCTCTCGTAGTAGACACATGCGGTTCAATCTTACGGCACAGCTCCTCGTCATAAGTAGTGAGCGTCATCTGCACGACTGCTTTGGCCTTCTTATTGATAGATTGCAGCAGATCGAGATCCCGAAGCACCAGATTGGATTTTGTGAGTACCGTAACGCCATATTCATACCGATCGATCAGTTCCAGACATTTTCTGGTCAATTGAAGCTCTTTTTCAGCGGGAAGATACGGATCGCACATGGCACCTGTACCGATCATGCATTTGTGCCGTTTTGAACGTAATGCCTGCTCCAGCAGTTCAGGAGCATTTTTCTTGACCTCGATATCTTCAAAGGCGTGTGTAAAACCGTAACATCTGCTGCGGCTGTCACAATAAATGCAGCCGTGGGAGCATCCGCGGTAAATATTCATTCCGTTATTCTGAGATAAAATCCCCTTCGCCTGGACAAAATGCATGGCAATATTCTCCCTCATTTGATTGTATAACTTTGTTTTTATATTAACATAGGAAAAGTGAGAAAACAAAAATAATTTTAACTAAAATTAAGCTAAAATAGCTAGCTAAATAAAGATAATAATGATACAATACAAGAACGGAGATTGGAAAAGCTTTACGATAAAACAATTATGGAAAGGAAAACTATTGATGCAGAAATTTGGTACAGAAAAATTTCATGGGGTGAATTTTGCGGTATTTCCGCACAAAGGCGTACTGGGATCTGGAGAAGCCAGAAAAAGTATGGAGGAAATGGCGCATAAGACCCACGCGAACTGGGTGATACTCACTCCCTCGGGAATGCAGGAAACCCCTTATAGCGAAGAAATTCGTTTCGATGGGGAGAAAAGCTGCACGGATGAAGAACTGTGTGATATGATTCGCTTTGCGAAGAGTCTGGGATTAAAGGTGGCATTAAAGCCTACCGTGAATTGTGACAATGGTGTCTGGAGAGCAAGGATAAGCTTTTTTGATCATGATGTTCCCTGTGAACCGAAGTGGGGCAACTGGTTTGAAAGCCATATTGCTTTTCAGAAGCATTATGCACAGATCGCACAGCGGACAGGGTGTGAATTATTTCTTACAGGCTGCGAGATGACGATGACAGAGCACCGGGAGACGGATTGGAGAAAGCTGATCGCAGAGGTCCGCACAGTATATGACGGGCCTGTCGGTTATAATTGTGACAAATACGGAGAAGATCATATTACATGGTGGGATGCAGTGGATGTGATCGCTTCCAGCGGATACTATCCCATCGATGATTGGGAGAATCAGTTGGATCGCATTGAAGAAGTAGTAAAAAAATACCAGAAGCCTTTTATTTTCTCGGAGGCTGGATGCATGAATATCCATGGTTCCGCGCTGGTGCCGAATAACTGGGAACTGCAGGGCAAAGAGGATGATGCGGAACAGGCAGACTGGTATCTGGCAATGTTTTCTGCCTGCGAAAAACGGGACTGGGTGAAAGGCTTCGGAATCTGGGACTGGCCGGGAAGTATGGAAAGGAAGAGTCCTTATGCAGTTTGCGATCGCCCTGCGGAGGCTGTGATCGCCGAAGAATATAGCCGTTGTGCCAGGAATCGGTGATAAGAGAGCGAGACATCGAAAATCAGAACGACAGATAAAACAATGCACAGGGAGGTATGGCAGAAAAATGGAGCAGCCAACAAAGACAGTCAGTGTAGTAGCATTGCCGCAGGTACGGGTGTTGGGACGCACCACGGGAACGGATGTGGTGAACTTATTCTGGACCGGCAGCGGAATAGAATTTATCTATACCGGCAGTGAAATTCAGGTGGAGGTAAATGCTGATTACGACGCTTATGAACCGTGGCTTGCGGTGGAACTGAACGGTGTGCAGATCAGTAGAGTTCCGTTAAATAAAGGGAAAAATGAAGTGTGCCTGTTCCGGGGGATGACGGTAGGAAAACCGAAGCATGTACGGATTCTGAAAGAAGTACAGGCAATGCATCAGGATCCCGGGCATCTGTTACAGATTGTGGGATTGCAATATGCAGACGGTGAATTCCAGCAGCTGCCGGAGCCGAAGTACCGGTTGGAATTTGTGGGAGACAGCATTACCAGCGGGGAAGGTACGGTGGGAGCCATCTATGAGGAAGATTGGATCAGTGCCTTTTTCTCTGCAATGAATACTTATCCCCGTATGGTGGCAGATGCATTATCCGCAGAGTATCGTGTGGTATCTCAGAGCGGCTGGGGAATTGTCACCGGATGGGATGGAAATGTGGAGAATAAGATTCCTCCGTTTTACACACAGGTCTGTGGCTTACTCACCGGGGAGAGGAATGCTTCTTTGGGAGCGTTGGAAGATTATGATTTCGAGGCATGGCAGCCGGATGCGGTCATTATCAATCTGGGAACCAATGATGTCACAGCGATTCAGTCTGCAGCGGAACTGGGGCAGGAATGGGCAGGAACAAGGGATATAGAAGAAGTTAAAGAAATCCTGACTACAGCCATCGGCGATTTCCTGAAAGTAGTGCGGGAAAGCAACCCCACAGCACAGATCATCTGGGGTTACGGTATGCTGGGAGACAACTTCCTGTCCGTCATCCGGGAAGCTGTGGAAGGCTATGCGGAGCAGACCGCCGATTCCCGGATACACTTTTTGCAACTTCCCGACACTACACCGGATACCGTAGGCAGCCGCCTGCATCCCGGCATGAAAGCCCATCAAATTACCGCGAAAGAGATCGAAAAATATCTGCAAGAACTGTTATAGGAGAAATTTATAATTTCTTAAGAAAAATGTGACGTAAAATGTGACAATTCCGCGTTATATTGAAACCCGTAGAAAGTAATTCATTCGGAGGGACTGGCAATATGATGCAGGAAAATCGTTCGGGCAGACAGGCAGAGATCTATATAACGCAGATGCGGAGGAATCCGTATCTGGTGGATTATCAAACCGGGAAAAATACGGGCAGACATATAGGAAGGCGCATAGAACAACGACATCATAGTGCAGTGCCCCAGCAGGAAAACAGAATCCGCCAACAGAAACAGAAAACTGCGGCTGCTGTATCTGATGGAAACGTATGCAGAGACAATACCTACAACACGCGCACAAGACAACGCCTGACGAGGGCGGAGAGACAGCGTCGCCGCAGACGGGCAAGAATCCGCAGATATATCCGGATGACTTTGCTTTGTGCAGGAATTCTGGTAGGAATCGTCGCGTTGACAAAGCTTTTGAAGGTGCCTGCCAGTACTGCGGAAGCCAGCACACCGATGGAAGCAATAGATATGGCGCAGCAGGTGGGAAAAGGGACTGAGAATACCATGGGGACTAGGATCCAGGGACTGTCGGCGGAGACTTACGCAGCGCACCCTGACTGGACGGAGGATTTCCTCACGGTAAATGAATATTCCAGACCGGGAGATCCTTTGACGGAGGTGAATAATATTTTCGTGCATTATACTGCCAACCCCGGCACCAGTGCGGCACAGAACCGCAGTTATTTCGAACAGCTTAAGGACAATCATGAGCGCAGTGCCAGCGCGCATTTCATCATCGGCTATAACGGGGAGATCATCCAGTGTGTTCCTTTGGATGAGATCGCTTACGCGGTGCAGACCCGTAACGAGGATTCCATCTCTATCGAATGCTGCTATAAGGCGGACAACGGACAGTTCACTCAGGAGACCTACGATTCCCTGATCAGGCTGTTGAGTTGGCTGATCGATGCCTATGAACTGGAACCGGAGGATATTCTCCGCCACTATGACTGCGGTGGAAAAAAATGTCCCATATACTATACAGAGCATGAAGATGCCTGGGAGCAGTTAAAAGAGGATGTCAAAAATCTATAGAGAATTACGTGATCACAAGACACGAAGAGAGGAACTTTTTCCAAAAGGAAAGGTTCCTTTTAGTTTATCTTGTTTTAAGAATACAAGTTTGTTAGAATAGACGCATACGGAATACGATTTCCTTTTCAAAGGGAAAAGTGTTGCAGACAAGGCCCTAAGGGGCAGAAATGAGGAGTATCATGAATATTTTATCACCTTCAATTCTTTCGGCGGATTTCTGGAAGCTGGGAGAGGATATCAAAGCTGTGGAAGGAGCCGGTGTGCCCTGGCTGCATGTAGACGTGATGGACGGACTGTTTGTGCCTTCAATCTCTTACGGAATGCCTGTCTTGAAGGCAGTGAGACCCCACACAGACATGTTCCTGGATGTGCATCTGATGATCGAGAAGCCGGAGCGCTATGTGGAAGAGTTCGCTGCCTGCGGTGCGGATCTGGTGAATTTTCATCTGGAAGCCACAGAAGATGTGAAGGAATGCATTGATAAAATACGTGCCACCGGCAAAAAGGTTGGCATCACCATCAAACCCGCCACCCCGGCAGAGGCTGTGGAACCTTATCTGGAACTGGTGGATATGGTACTGGTCATGACCGTGGAGCCCGGTTTCGGCGGACAGAAGCTGATCCCGGAATGCCTGAATAAGGTAGCGGCGATCCGTAAAATGATCACGGACAGAGGACTTGCTACCGATCTGGAAGTAGACGGCGGTATTCATCTGGACAACGTAGTGCAGGCATTGGAGAAGGGAGCCAATGTTATCGTGGCAGGCTCTGCTGTATTCAAGGATGACATCGCGGCCAATGCAAAGGCGTTCTTAAATAGAATGCAATAATTTTGAGAAAACGATTGCCTGCGTAGTGACGGCAGGATTAACAGCGTGAACGCCTAGTGGAAGGCGCAGACTGCCGACAGACGGTGACGTAAGGACAGACAGCCGTCTGCGGAATGGAGAGCAATATGGAGTTACAGATATTACATGCAATTCAGGGGATCCATCAGGAATGGCTGACAGAGATTCTTCGTTTTTTTACTACGATGGGAGAAAGCGGTCTGGTATGGATCGTTATTGCGATTGTGCTGACCTGTATACCTAAGACCCGGAAATGCGGTCTGACGATGATGATCGCCATGGCCGTTACATACCTTGTGGGAAATTTGTTCTTGAAAAATGTGATTGCCAGACCCCGGCCCTGTGCAGTGGACACCGGTGTGACGCTGAAAATTCCGTTCCCTTCAGAATATTCCTTCCCTTCGGGACACACTTCCAACGGTTTTGCCGGAGCGGTGACCATTTTCAGCTATTATCGTAAGGCAGGTATTTTAAGTCTGCTGGTGGCAGCAATCATTGCTTTTTCCAGACTCTATTTCTTCGTGCACTATCCCACGGACATTCTGGGTGGCATGATACTGGGAACATTGGATGCAGTACTGGCAGTTTACATAGTAAAACGTTTGGAAGACGAGTGGATGTGAAGACCATATCACACAACGATAAGACGGGACACAAGTAGGAAAAGCAGCACTATAGAAGCAGGAACCTGACAGGAAACAATATGGACAGAAAGGGCAGAAATTTCGATGAATAGCAGAACGTTATGGAATGATAACTGGTATTTTGCCAAAACAGCATTAGGTGTGAACTGGGAAGACAGGCAGATCTGGGAAGCCAAAATGCAGCCGGTGGATCTGCCCCATGACTGGTTGATCTATGATACGAAGAATCTCTATGAAGACAGCATCGGCTGGTATCGGAAGAACTTTGCCTATGCCCCGGATAAAACAGGAAATGATGACCGTGTCATCCTCCGCTTTGAAGGTGTCTACATGGATTCTTCTATTTATGTAAACGGTGAGCACCTTGGTGACTGGAAATACGGCTATTCTACTTTTGACTGGGATATTACGGATGCTTTACATGAGGGAGAGAATGAAATCGTTCTGCGTGTTGTATTTCAGGCACCCAACAGCAGATGGTATAGCGGTGCAGGAATCTACCGGAATGTGTGGATGATCCGGCTGCCGGAGACACATATTCCTCTGGACGGCATCTACATATCTTCTGTTGAGACGAACAAGGGTTATGACCTGACTATCGACACGGAACTGGAATGGGGAACAGATAGTGGAAATTATGAACTGGAATACTGTCTGCGAGATACTGATAACAGCAAAAGCCCTATAGAAACAGAAACCTCGGAGCTCTTCCGGGTAAAACAGCCCCTCACCTGTGGACAGAACAAGATATCCATGACGATCCCTGTGGATAATCCGAGGAAATGGGACATTACGGATCCTTACTTATATGATCTACAGGTATGCCTGTGGAGAGAGCAGGAGACCAACAGCCGGGAACTATGTCAGCAGGAATATTTCCGTATCGGCTTCCGCACCATACAATTTGATCCAGACAGGGGTTTTTTATTAAATGGCAGGAAGATCCGCCTGAACGGTACCTGTGACCATCATGACCTCGGAGCACTGGGCGCGGCTTTCCACAAGGAAGCTATGCGCCGTAAGTTTAAACTCATGCGTTCCATGGGCGTCAATGCCCTGCGGACTTCTCACAACATGCCGGCAGTGGAAGTGATGGAACTGGCGGACGAGATGGGATTTCTGGTATTGTCTGAAGCCTTTGACATGTGGGAGATGGCGAAGAATCCATATGATTACGCCAGATTTTTCAAGGACTGGATGGAAAAGGATGTCCGCAGCTGGATCCGTAGGGATCGCAATCACCCTTGCATTATTATGTGGAGCATTGGCAACGAGATCCCGGATACTCATGCGGATGCCCACGGACAGGAGATCACCGAAAACCTCATTGCCGCGGTTAGAAAGTGGGACTACCGTAATGTGGCACCTGTGACCATCGGTTCGAACTATATGCCATGGGAAAACGCTCAGAAATGTGCAGATATCGTGAAGCTGGCGGGATATAATTACGCGGAAAAATATTATGAAGAGCACCATAAAAAGTATCCGGACTGGATCATCTACGGAAGTGAGACTTCTTCTGTTGTACAGAGCCGCGGCATCTATCATTTCCCGCTGGATCGGGCGACACTGATCGAAGCAGACGAACAGTGCTCCGCTCTGGGCAACAGTACTACCAGCTGGGCAGCCAAAAATACGGAATACTGTATCATTATGGACAGAGATACCCCCTATTCCTGTGGACAGTTCATCTGGACAGCTATTGACTACATCGGTGAGCCGACACCTTATCAGACGAAAAACAGCTATTTCGGGCAGATGGATACAGCGGGATTTCCGAAGGATTCCTACTATCTCTTCCGCGCAGAGTGGACAGATGTGAAAAAAGATCCCATGATTCATGTCTACCCTTATTGGGACTTCAATCCGGGACAGCAGGTGGATGTGCGGATCACCAGCAATGCTCCGGAGGTGGAACTGTTCGTAAACGGCGTATCACAGGGAAGGCGGCAGATCGATCATGAAAAGGGAACGGTGTTACAGCCTTCCTGGAAAGTACCTTATGTGCCAGGTAGTATCTGCGCTGTGGCTTACGATGAGACCGGCAGAGAGATTGCCAGACAGGAGAGACATTCCTTTGGCAACACCGATCATTATGTATTAAAAGCAAACAAAACCACTTTGTGTGCCGACGGCGAAGATATGATCTTCCTGGAGATCGCGGCAGAAGATAAGGACGGACATCCCGTGGAAAATGCTTCCGATTATGTGAGAGTGACCGTGGAAGGCGCCGGACGTCTCGTAGGTTTGGACAATGGTGACAGTACCGATTACGATGCCTACAAGGGAACTGTCCGCAAGCTGTTCCAGGGGAAGCTTCTGGCTATGATCGCTGCGAAAACGATCCCCGGAGAGATTCGTGTGACCGTGGAGGACGCATGGACAGCCAAGGCGAGCATGACCGATGAAACCGTCATCGGAACGGCCGCAGCAGTAGTCGAGACTCCGGATAATACGGCAGCTGCCGGGCACCGCACGGCGACAGTGACGCTTTATGCTATCGAAGCACCGATCCGTCCCGGTATCTGTGCAACGGAAGAAAACAGAGAATATCCGCCTGCCTTTGTGGAACCCGGATTCGTGCCGGTACGCAAGTTGGAACTGAGCGCAGCCGCAACGACGCTGACACCGGAAAACCCTTCTGTACTGCTGCATACCTGTATTTATCCTATGGAAGCCACTGACCGTAAGCTTCTGTGGAGCATTACGGATGCCACAGGTATTCCCAGCTCGATCGCAAAGCCGGAAGAGCTTCCGGACGGTGAAGGCATCCGTATCACAGGCATCAGTGACGGAAGCTTCCAGGTGAGATGTATGTCCCGCAACGGTACCCCTTCTGTGAAAATGATCTCACAGCTGGAGTTTCAGGTGGAGGGAATGGGGCAGGCGTTTCGGTCACCTTATGAACCGGTTACTGCTATTTCCTATGACACAAGCTTTGGCGGGGATGTGAGCCGCGGTGTGGAGAACAGTGCCGGAACGGATAAAGCACAGCCTACCGGTCTGGTCTATAGATCCATGGATTTCGGCGAATTCGGAAGTGATGAGATCACGCTGGCTATTTTTGCGAATGATAATGACCCTCACGGAATTCAAATCTGGGAGGGAGAACCCGGGGAGAATGCATCCGGATTCGGAGAGACGGGAGAACTTGTCGGAGAAGTCACCTATCAGAAGCCCGGCATCTGGGAGGTCTTCCAACCGGAGACATTTACACTGTCCCGGAGACTGAAAGGCGTGGTAAATCTGACAATTGTGTCGGAAGATAAATTTTTCCTGAAGGAGTTTCATTTTACCAAACAGGAGAAAGCTTATGCGAGACTGTCTGCCCTCACAGACGGCGTTACTTATGGAGACAGCTTTGTGAGAACCGAAGATGCCATTGAACAGATCGGTAACAATGTTTCCCTTGAGTTCAGTGATATGGACTTTGGAACAGATGTTTCTGACAGTATCGTCATATGCGGAAGGACACCTCTGCAGCACAATACGATACAGTTGCGATTCAGTAATGGGGAGACGCAGGTACTACCCTTCCCGCATAGCGGGGAATATCGTGAGATGCGATTCCCAATACAGAAAGTGACGGGAGAACAGAAGGTGACATTTGTCTTCCTACCGGGCTGTAATTTTGATTTCAAATGGTTCCGGTTTGAAAAAAGTGGATTGGAGGAGTAAGAGAAAATGATGAGCAGATGGAATAGAAAATTATGGGCATTGATACTTGCAGCAGGGATGACGGTATCTCTGGCTGCCTGCGGAGGAGCCGACCAGGCAGCAGGCGGTGCATCCGCGGGTACACAGGATGGGACTGCCGCCCAACAGAACCAGAGCACGGGCAGCAATATCGACAACGCCGGCAGTACTGCAACGTTAGCGCAGGATGCCCGGGCACTGCAGATCATAGACGACAACTACCGCACCTACTACGAGCTTTTTGTTTATTCCTTCTATGACAGTGACGGTGACGGCATCGGTGACCTGCAGGGAGTCCTGGACAAGCTGGACTACCTGAATGATGGTGACGATACGACGGATACGGACTTAGGGATCAACGGCATCTGGCTCATGCCGGTAATGCCCTCCACGACCTATCATAAATACGACACTACGGATTATGAGAATATTGATCCGCAGTACGGTACTCTGGATGATTTTGAGAAGCTGCTGACAGCCTGTCATGATCGTGGGATCCGTGTGATCCTGGATCTGGCGATGAACCATTCTTCCAGTAGGCATCCATGGTTTTTACAGGCAACGGAGTATCTGAAAAATCTGCCGGAGGGAGCTGAGCCTGACTCCTCAGAATGTCCTTATATAGATTATTACCATTTTTCAAGGGAAGCCCAGAGCGGATATGCGCAGGTAAATGGGGCAGACTGGTATTATGAAGCAAGATTCTGGGACGGCATGCCGGATCTGGATCTGCAGAATGAAGAGGTACGCCGGGAATTCGAGCAGGTGGCGGACTTCTGGCTGGATATGGGCGTGGATGGTTTCCGCCTGGATGCGGTGAAGGAATACGTCACCGGCTCTGTGGAAGACAATGTCGAGATTTTAGGCTGGTTTGCCGATTATATCCATGGCAAGGACCCGGAGAATTATCTGGTGTGTGAATGTTGGACAGATCAGAATACCTATGCGCAATATTACGCGAGCGGCGTGGACAGCATGTTTGATTTTACCTTCGCTGACAAGTCCGGAATCATCGCAAATGTGGTAAACGGCAAGGCATCCGCGGCATCCTATGCAAAGAATCTGGAAGCGGAGCAGGCTATGTATGCACAATACAATCCGGATTACATCAATGCCCCTTTTTACACGAATCATGATATGGGGCGGAGCACAGGCTACTATGCAGGAGAGAACAGTGAGGCACAGACGAAGCTTGGCAATGCCCTGAATCTGTTGTCCGGCGGAAGTGCCTTCCTCTACTATGGGGAGGAACTGGGAATGAAGGGCTCCGGCAAGGATGAGAATAAGCGGGCTCCCATGTACTGGAGCAAGGATGACAAAGCGGAAGGCATGTGCAAGGGACCTGCGGATATGGAAGATTTTCAGATGAAATTCGACAGTCTGGAAGAACAGCAGGAGGATCCGGATTCCATTTACAATTATGTAAAACAGGTGATCCGTATCCGGAACCAGAATCCCGCTATTGCCAGAGGCACCACCACTTATCTGGAGCAGTATTCCGGCGAGCAATGCTTTGCACTGACAAGAAGCTATGAAGACAGTACTTTATTACTGTTGGGCAATACTTCTGCGGAGCCTGCAAGTGTGGACCTGTCCGGACTTACCGTTGGTAACACCGCAGCAGAGGATCTGGTACTGCTTGGAGAACTTTATACCGGAGAGGAGATCGCCGAACGCGAAGGAACTGCGGTCACACTTCCGGCATATTCTGTTTTGATACTGGGGGAAAAAGAGGAGCTGTAATGAGCAGTAATGAGACAAAACTGCATTGACAGTCCGGATTTCCTGTGCTACTGTAAGAATACGCAAATGCAATGAGGAAGAGAGTATTTATCATAGAAGTTTTACAGAGAACATTCCGTAAGGCTGAGAGGAATGGAACGGACAGATAGAGAAGATGGCTTCTGAGCGGCGCACCGAACGGATACCGGAACAGAATAGGAACGGTAGAAGCAAGGCTGCGACAGGATCCGCCTGTTACAGCGGATAGGGTTACGGACCCGAAGAGGTCTGTGCTGTGAGGTACAGACGAAGAGAAGTGGTAACACGAGATAACGCTCGTCTTCTTGAAGAACTTTATGTTCTTTCAGGAGACGGGCTTTTATTTTTAAGAAAAGGAGAATCAGATTTATGGAAAGCAAAGGAAAATATTATCTTACAACTGCCATTGCCTATACGTCCGCCAAGCCCCATATCGGTAATAACTACGAGATCGTACTGGCTGACAGCATTGCACGTTTCAAGAGAAAAGAAGGTTATGATGTTTTCTTCCAGACCGGTACCGATGAGCACGGCCAGAAGATCGAACTGAAGGCAGAGGCAGCCGGTATCACACCCAAGGAGCATGTGGACAAGATCGCCGGTGTGATCCGCGGACTGTGCGACCTGTTAAACATTTCTTATGATAAGTTCATCCGTACTACTGATGAGGATCATGAGAAGCAGGTACAGAAGATTTTCAAGCGTCTCTACGATCAGGGAGACATTTACAAGGGAGCCTATGAGGGAATGTACTGTACTCCCTGTGAGTCTTTCTGGACGGAGTCCCAGCTGGTAGACGGCAAGTGCCCGGACTGCGGCGGTGTGGTAAAGCCTGCCAAGGAGGAGGCTTACTTCTTCCGTATGAGCAAGTATGCGGACAGACTGATCAAGCACATTAATGAGCATCCCGAGTTCATTCAGCCCGTATCCCGTAAGAACGAGATGATGAACAACTTCCTGCTTCCCGGCTTACAGGATCTGTGCGTATCCCGTACTTCCTTCACCTGGGGTATTCCGGTGACTTTTGATCCCAAGCATGTCATCTATGTATGGCTGGATGCACTGACCAACTACATCACCGGTATCGGCTACGATGCAGACGGCAACAGCACCGAGCAGTACAAGAAGCTGTGGCCCGCAGACCTGCATCTGATCGGTAAGGATATCATCCGGTTCCATACCATCTACTGGCCTATTTTCCTGATGGCACTGGGCGAGCCTCTGCCGAAGCAGGTATTCGGACATCCCTGGCTTCTCATGGGCGGTGGCAAGATGAGTAAATCCAAAGGAAATGTGGTCTATGCAGATGATCTCGTAGATTATTTCGGTGTGGATGCGGTACGCTACTATGTACTGCACGAAATGCCTTTTGAAAACGATGGCAACCTGACCTGGGAGCTGGTGGCAGAGCGTACCAATTCCGACCTGGCCAACACCCTGGGCAACCTGGTGAACCGTACCATCTCCATGAGCAACAAATACTTTGGCGGTGTGGTAGAGAATAAAAACGCTCAGCTGACCGAGAATGATGCGGCAGTGGATGCGGATCTGAAGCAGACCGTGACCGGTACCTATGCAAAAGTTGTGGCAAAGATGGAAGAACTGCGTGTGGCAGATGCCCTGACCGAGATCTTCGGTATCTTCAAGCGCTGCAACAAATACATCGACGAGACAGAGCCATGGGTACTGGCGAAGGACGAAGCCAAGGCAGACCGCCTGGCAACCGTACTGTATAATCTGGTGGAAGGCATCATCATCGGAGCTTCCCTGTTAGAGCCCTATATGCCCGAGACAGCAGAGAGAATTGCAAAACAGCTGAACACCTCTCTGCGAGATTTTGACCAGCTGGAGCAGTTCGGTCTGTATGAGAGCGGCAGCAAAGTAACCGACCAGCCCGAAATCCTCTTCGCACGTCTGGATATGAAGGATGTAGCGAAAAAAGAGGCAGAACTGGAAGAAGCCATGATCAAGGCAGCAGCGGAGCATGAAGCACAAGAAGCAAATGCAGAAGCTGAAAAAGCAGAGCAGGAAGCCATTGATATCGAGCCCAAGGCAGAGATCGAATATGACGATTTCGCAAAAATGCAGTTCCAGGTAGGTGAGATCATCTCCTGTGAGGCAGTGCCTAAGTCCAAGAAGCTTCTGTGCAGCCAGGTAAAGATCGGCAGTCAGGTACGTCAGATCGTCTCCGGCATTAAGGCGCATTACAGCCCCGAGGAAATGGTAGGCAAAAAGGTTATGGTACTGGTGAACCTGAAGCCCGCGAAACTGGCAGGAGTATTGTCTGAGGGCATGATCCTGTGCGCAGAAGACGCTGAAGGCAACCTCGCGTTGGTAACACCTGAGAAAAATATGCCGGCAGGAGCAGAGATCTGCTAAAACAGTTCGACCATGAACAGTGCGGATGTAATGGTTACTTTTTTACAAAAAAAGCAATATAGGACTTAAAATTTTATATAAAATGATATATAATGAATAGGACGCAGAAGCATATGGCTGTAAATTGACATTTGTTTTATGCGTCCTATGATTTTCTGCAACCAAGGAGGTCTTATGATCAAGGAAGAATTCTACTTTGACTCCCGGGACGGTGAGAACCGTATCCATGCAGTGCGATATACACCCGATGACGGTAACGTAAGAGGCATCGTGCAAATCGTGCACGGAATGGCAGAATACGTGGAACGCTATGAAAATCTGGCAGAATTTCTGACGAAGAGAGGAATCCTTGTCACCGGTGAAGATCATCTGGGACATGGAAAATCTGTTTCAGAGGGTGGATCCTTCGGTTACTTTTGCGAGCAGGATCCTGCAACGGTAGTAGTCCGGGATGTACATCGTCTGAAGAAGATCACGGAAGAACAATATCCGCAGGTGCCTTATATTATTCTGGGACACAGCATGGGATCTTTTATTGCCAGGAATTATCTGTGCCGTTACGGCAGCGGAATAGGCGGTGCGGTCATCGTAGGTACGGGAATGCAGCCGGCGGGGCTGATCTTTGCCTCAAAAGCCATGGCGGGAATACAGAAGCTGTTCTGCGGTTCGAAGCATGTCAGCCATTTTATGGATAAGGCTGCTTTCGGAGGCTATAACAAACGAATTGATTCTCCCAGAACTTCCAGTGACTGGCTCAGCCGGAATACGGAGAATGTGGACCGCTATATCGAAGACGAACTGTGCGGATTTACCTTTACAGTGAACGGTTTTCAGACTCTGTTTGAACTGATCCGCAGATTGCAGAAGCAGGAGAATCTGGAAAAGGTTCCCCAGAACCTGCCGATTCTTATGGTATCCGGAGCGGAAGACCCTGTGGGAGATTACGGTAAGGGTGTTCATAAGGCATGTGACTCTCTGAAGAGAGCCGGAGTGAAGAACATTACCGTGAAGCTATACGAGAATGACAGACATGAACTCCTGAATGAAGACGACGCTGAGGTGGCAATGGAGGACATCTGGCAGTGGATCTGCAAGGAAATTCCTGGGATCGCCTGAGAACAGAGGCGTCCCTGATCCTGAATCGGAGAGACGGTGCAGTATGGCAGATATGGCGAATGGCTACGAGATCAGATGGGCAGAGGACAAAGACTGGATCCCTGCCATGCATATGATCTGGAAGACTTTTTTGAAATATGAGGCGGTGGATTATACAGAGGAGGGAATCCGTAATTTTCATGAATTTATTACGGATGAACACCTCTATAAGTCGTTCCGGCAGGGGAGATATCAGATGATGGTGGCTTTGGATGGTGTCAGGATCATCGGAGCGGCTTCTGTGCGGAACTACAACCATTTGTCGCTTCTTTTCGTGGACGAAGAATATCATCACAGAGGTGTTGGACGGAGTCTGATGGGAAGAATGTGCGAATATCTGAAAAAAGAGGCGGGGGAACGGTATATGTCGCTGAAGGCAGCTCCGTATGCCGTGGATTTCTATCGGAAGCTGGGATTTCATGCAGTGCATGAGGAGGAAGCTTTTTCTGGGATCCGCGTAACACCGATGGAAAAATTTTTATAAAACACAGAAAAGGATATGACGTAAATGAAGATTTTTGACCTGGACAGTCCGTTAATGAATGTACTCAATAAAATGGCAGACCTGATGTGGCTGAACATTCTGACTCTGATCTGCTGTATTCCCATTATTACTGCAGGAGCGGCATTTACCTCCATGCATTATGTGGCACTAAAGATCGTGCGCAATGAGGAAAGTTATATTACCAGAAGCTTTTTCAAATCATTTAAGACAAATTTCCGCCAGGCTACTCTGATCTGGCTGATGATCCTGCTGATAGCAGCAGTACTGGGTGGAGATTATTACATTATTACCAAATCCGGAATACAGTTCAGCAGCGTGCTGGTGGTTCTGATCATGGCTGCTGCAGTGCTTGTGATCTGCACGACATTGTATGTATTCCCGGTACTTGCCAAATTCGACAATACGATCATGGGAACCATCAGAAATGCTTTTATTATGAGCATCCTGCAGCTGCCCAAGACAGTTGTGATGTTTGTGATGGCATTTTTCCCGCTGATCATATATCTGGTGTCTTTACGACTGATACCGATCATCTTCCTGTTTGGTTTTTCCCTGCCGGCATATGCGTCCGCAATGCTGTATAATAAGTTTTTCCAGAAACTGGAAGACCAGCTTGTGTCAGAACAGGAGCCGGCACCGGAAGTATCACCGGAAGAGGATGAAAGAGTATTTCATGATGAGATCGATGAAAGCATTAAGATAGAGGATAAGTAGCAAGGTCGCCTGCCGGGCCGGGGTCTGATGGCGGAGACTCTAAAGACAGCAGATAAGAGGTGTTCAGAGTATGCAGAAGAGAAAAATATGGGAAAATTTCCTCCAATGGGTCCTGCCATGTGTATTGTTAGTCATTGCACTGGTCCTGAGCATATATGACTTTAATAATAAGATGGATGCAGCAATACAGACAGTTGTGGACGATCAGGCGGAACAGATCGGACTTTATTATGCTGCCGGGGTAGAGGATAAACTGAAAGCGCTGGGAAATATCACGGATGCGGTTGCGTCGATCATGGCGAGCCGCCCGGACAGAAGTGATGCGTTTCTGAATGAGAAGCTGGATACACTGATGAAGGCCAGTGATGCATATATGGTTGTATACTGTGCATCCAACGGTACGGGCTTTCTGAATGACAGACGGCAGATCGATATGACAGAGCTGAATTACTATGATAGTATCCTTGGTGAAACACCGCATTATCTGTTTACCAGATCGGATGGAATCAACGGACAGATGGCTTTCATCTATGTATGTCCTATTACAAATTCCGGAAATGTAAACGGATACCTGCTCAGTTATATGGAGCCGGCAGAGATGTCTGATTTATTTGAGAATTCCGTATACGGAGATAGGGCATTTTTCTCTTTGGTCGATCGCAACGGAACCATTATGGCATGCTATGGAGCGACAGAAGGAACGAAAATTTTACAAAACGATTTCTGGAATTCCTTAAAAGGGGTAGCAGAGAGCCTTGGAAGCTGGACACTGTTTGACAGACAACAGCAGAAGGGCGACAATGGGATACTGCATGTCAATGAGAACGGCGTAGGTAAGATTCTCTGTCATTTTCCCATTGCGGACACAGCCTGGAATCTGGTGGTAGGCATCGATGAATCCTATCTGTCCGGTATTCAGCAGTCCTTCCGTGGTCCTATTGTGGATCTGATCGTCAAGATCAGCATATCGATCGCAGCAGCCCTTATTGTGATCACGGTGATCAATGTGCTGGTACGAATAAAGGTCTCGGAACACAGCAAAGTCCTGGAAGACAAGGCAGACACCGATCTACTGACTGATCTGAACAACAAGATGGCCACAGAGCGTAAGATCCGTGAATATATGGAACAATATCCGGATAAGCAGGGGGTATTGTTTGTTCTTGATGTAGATAATTTCAAGAAGATCAACGACACCATGGGACATGCCTTCGGAGATGAAGTGCTCCGGAACCTGGCAGTGCGCCTGCAGTCCATGTTCCGTGCAACGGATATTGTGGGCCGTACCGGTGGTGACGAGTTCATGGTATTTCTCAAGGACATCCGTGATATTACCATGATCGAACGGGAAGGGAAGAAGATCGAACAGTTTTTCCACCAGTTTGAAGTCGGAGAATATGTGAAGTATTCTGTTACGGCCAGCGTGGGAGCAGCAGTGTTCCCCGGAGACGGCAATACCTTTGAAAATTTGTACAAATCCGCGGATAATGCGTTATATGTGTCAAAAAGACATGGAAAAAATCAGCTTACGTTCTACAAAAAGCCGGAAAAAGAGACACAGTAGAGACCACCTTGTGGAAAATGTCCAAGAAATAGAAACAGATTTGTTCAATCTGACAAGCATTTTTAAAAAAAGAAAAGTTTATAAGCAATTCATACAATATGATTCAAAATCTTTGTGAAATAGTGGTATGGCACATTTTCGTGAATTTCGTTATACTGATTTCAGATTCAAACGAGACATATCGTTTCACAATGAGAGAAAGTAACATTGTAAATATGAAAGGAGTATTTTCAAATGGCAAGTTTATCTTTAAAGAATGTCTGCAAAGTATATCCTAACGGTTTTGAAGCTGTTAAGGATTTCAACCTTGAGATCGCAGATCAGGAGTTCATCATTTTCGTAGGTCCTTCCGGATGTGGTAAGTCCACCACTCTTCGTATGATCGCAGGTCTGGAAGATATCTCTTCCGGTGAACTGAAGATCGGTGACAGAGTAGTTAACGATGTAGAGCCTAAGGACAGAGATATCGCAATGGTATTCCAGAACTACGCTCTGTATCCTCATATGTCCGTATATGACAACATGGCATTTGGTCTGAAACTGAGAAAAGTTCCCAAGGATCAGATTGACAAGATGGTTAAGGAAGCAGCTAAGATCTTGGATCTGACTCCGCTGCTTGATCGTAAGCCCAAGGCTCTGTCCGGTGGTCAGAGACAGCGTGTTGCTATGGGACGTGCAATCGTTCGTAACCCTAAGGTATTCCTGATGGATGAGCCTCTGTCCAACCTGGATGCTAAGCTGCGTGTACAGATGCGTATCGAGATCGCTAAGCTGCATCAGAGACTGGGCACCACCATCATCTACGTTACACATGACCAGACCGAGGCTATGACCCTTGGTACCAGAATCGTTGTTATGAAGGACGGTGTTATCCAGCAGGTAGATACTCCTCAGAACCTGTATGAGAAGCCTTGCAACCTGTTCGTAGCAGGATTCATGGGATCTCCGCAGATGAACTTCTTAGATGCTACAGTTAAGGTAGAAGGCGACATCGCTAACCTGGTAATCGCAGGCCACAGCATTCCCCTTCCTCCCGCTAAGTCCAAGAAGCTGATCGATGGCGGTTACGATGGAAAGGTTGTTACTTTCGGTATCCGTCCTGAGGATGTATATGATTCTGAGATGTTCATTGAGACCTCTCCTCAGAGCGTATTTACCTCTACCATCAAGGTTTACGAGTTACTTGGTGCAGAAGTATATCTGTACTTCGATCTTGACGAGTTCCCTATGACCGCAAGAGTAGATTCTCGTACCACTGCAAGACCCGGCGATACCGTTAAGTTCGCTCTGGATGTTGAGAAGATCCATGTATTCGACAAAGAGACCGAGCAGGTTATTACCAACTAGTCTTAATCAGAAATTTCAAGACCCTGTCTGTAATTACAGACAGGGTCTTTTTTCAGCATTTTGCTTGCACCAAATGCACAAATCCTTTATACTAAACATATATAGTGATGCCAATCCCACGATATGCGAATAGAGGGGAAGGATTGTGGGAGTGCGTACCACGGAGCAATCCGTAGGCATCAAAGTCGGGGCTTTTTGACCCCGACATCATATAGCTCTACCATAGATAAAAGGCGAGACTGCCTGTAGAGGGAGTTTCTCAGTTATGAGTAGAGCGAACGGATATGAAATATTATAGAAAGGCGTGGACAATATGATTACAGGCCAGATTATACAGACAAGCATTGATGAATTAAAAGCAATCACAAAAGTAGACCTCGGAGTTTATGACCTGAACGGATCCGAAGTGGCATCTACCATGGAGAGAGATGACATTACGACTGATCTGATCACAGGCTTTGCAGCATCCCCTGCGGACAGTCAGGTGATCGGAGTGCATCATCTTCTGAAGATCCGTGATGAAGGTGAACTTTTATATGTGTTGGTTGCCCGCGGAATGACAGACGATGTGTATATGGTGGGCAAGATTGCCGTCAGCCAGATTCAGAATCTCGTCATTGCCTATAAAGAGCGTTTTGACCGGAACAACTTCTTCCAGAATCTGTTACTGGACAATTTGTTGTTGGTAGATATCTACAACAGAGCGAAGAAGCTTCATGTGGAAGTAACTTGTCCCAGAGCGATATATCTGATCGAGACGAAGGATGAGAAGGACGGTATTGTATCGGAAGTGCTTAAGAGCATGTTCTCACCCCAGTCGGGAGATTATGTGACTGCTGTAGACGAATCCAGCCTGATCCTGATCAAGTCTGTGGAGAATACTACAACGCCGCAGGCATTGCACGAACTGGCAGAGACTATCGTAGCAATGATGAATGCGGAAGCTCTGCTGGATGTCAAGGTGGCTTACGGTACTGTGGTACAGGAACTGAAGGATGTCTCCAAGTCCTACAAAGAAGCTAAGATGGCACTGGATGTAGGCAAGATCTTCTATGCAGAGAAGAAAGTAATTGCGTACAGCACACTGGGAATCGGACGACTGATCTATCAGCTTCCGGTGAATCTGTGCAAAATCTTCATCGAAGAGATCTTCGGAGACAATGTACCTTACGACCTTGACGAAGAGACATTGAATACATTGAACAAGTTCTTTGAGAACAATCTGAACGTGTCGGAGACTTCCAGACAACTGTTTGTACATCGTAACACTCTGGTGTATCGTATTGAGAAGATCCAGAAGAGCACCGGGCTGGACCTGCGCAGCTTCGATGATGCATTGACCTTCAAGATCGCATTGATGGTCGTTAATTATATGAAATATCTGGATAACCAGGAATATTAAGGACAACCCCCTGCATAAAGTTAGATAGAAACTTTATGCGGGGGGATTTTTATGTCATATCGGAAACAGATCAGTTATTTGGAATTACAGGAAAATGGACAGCGAATCCGAAATGCGGGATATGCGAGGCTGGAAAGCCTGGATAAAGAAGAAATTTTGACAGTGCAGCTGAATGGACAGGAAATCGTGTCCGGTAAGGAGATACTGCTGTATTTGCAATGGAAAAGTGGGGAACAGCAGCTGTGCGAAATGACGATAGATCGGGGAAAAGCTTCTTGGGAGAAAAGGATTCCGTTGGAAAAAGAGGAGGAGCAGATACTTGGGATACGCATTCCGCTGGAAAGGAATTGCGCCATCGTTGGGAAATTCGGAGGAACCGGAGATACCAAAAAGAAATCCGTGTCAAAGCCGGAAAACGTGATGAAAAGCGAAGAACCGAAGCAGATAGAGAAGAAAGCAGAGGTAACGGCGGAAACAGCCATGCCCATGGAAACAGGAAAACGGCAAGCACAAACGGTAAAGGAATCCGGTGCCGTTACGGAAGACATCCTGCACATGAAAGATACCAAATGGGAGCAGCTGAGCAGCATTTACCCACACATTCATCCCTTCCGGGATGCCAGGGAATTTCTCTCCGTAGGACCGGAGGATTTCGTGGTTCTGCAGGAACGCTGTTATCAGATGACCCATAATAGCTTTTTGCTGCATGGATATTACAATTACAGACATTTGCTGTTGCTGCGGCAGGAGACAGCCGGGCAGGCAAAGTATTACATAGGAGTTCCGGGAAACTTTTATGAACGGGAGAAACAGGTCGCGAGAATGTTTGGCTTTGAGAGCTTTGAAGGAGCCAGAGAACCGGCCTGGGAAGGAGACTTCGGATATTATCTGATCTCTGTGGAACTGTGAGAGGATCACAGTCCCCGTTCATCGAATTCCGGAATAAAGCTTTCACTGGCGGACGTTCCTTCCTGACGAAATCCGCGTTCGATGCCGATCCGTTCTGCAAACCGCAGTACACGGTCATATTCTTCCTGCGTTACGGTACGATTTAATGCTTCGATATTTGCAACCTGTGGCAGCGGTGTATATTGATTCATGATACTGATATAGATATGATCTCCGTAGGTCTCATGGAGATAGCGCAGGATTTTTTTGGAATCCTTCGTCTGTCCGGGCAGAAGCAGATGCCGTACGATAAGTCCCCGTTGCATTAATCCGGTATCCTCTTCGATGACAGAATCCCCCACCTGGCGATACATTTCCGAAATAGCTGCACAGGCAGCTTCAAAATAATCCGGAGCATGGGAATACGCAGTGGAAAGTTCCGGGGAAAAATATTTCAGATCCGGAAGATAAATGTCCACATATCCTTCCAGAAGCTTCAGGGTTTCTGTTTTTTCATACCCACTGGAATTATACACCACCGGAATATCCAGACCATTCCTTCGGGCCATATCCAGTGCCTCTATGATCTGTGGTACATAGTGTGCACCTGTTACCAGATTGATGTTTGCAGCTCCTTTTTCCTTCAGTTCCAGAAAAATCTCTCCAAGCCGTTCCACACTTACAGCCCGTCCCCTGCTCCCGATGGCAATATCATGATTCTGGCAGAAACAGCAGCGCAGTCCGCACCCGGAAAAGAACACTGCCCCGGAACCTTTTGTTCCGGAGATACAGGGTTCCTCCCACATGTGAAGTGCAGCCCTTGCCAGATAAATTCTCTCATCCATGCCACAGAAGCCTTTTTTCCCTGCACCCCGGTCTGCCAGGCATTCTCTTGGACAAAGAGCACAAGCTGACATAATTTCTTCCGTACAGTGTGCGCTCCCTGCCATACTGCTGATTTTATTTTCATTCTCCACTTTCACTTTTCTCCTGATCTTTCTTCTATTATCGTTATTTTCTCTACTAGTTTAGCACATCACGTCTGCTGCCAACAAGTCTTTCTCTGTTTACACTATATCCTTAATATAGTACAATGGATTTCATGAAATCTTAAGAATTTACCCCTTTCGTCTTAATTTCCGACTGCTATTCTAACAACATCAGGGAGGTACAAAAAAGTGGCTAACATACTTGTTTGCGATGACGACAAAGACATCGTGGAAGCTATCGAAATCTATCTTACACAGGAAGGCTATTGCATTCTGAAAGCCTATGACGGACAGGAAGCGCTGGATATCCTGAACAGCGAAACTGTAGATCTGCTGATCATCGATGTGATGATGCCCCGTCTCGACGGAATCCGGGCAACAGTCAGGATCCGGGAAAGCAATCCTCTGCCCATCATCATCCTGTCCGCAAAATCTGAAGACACGGACAAAATCCTGG
>ERZ773208.1094-NODE-1094-length-22992-cov-3.723591_pt1 | contig 22992 bp, 15 predicted proteins | sample MGYA00581006_ERZ773208 | MGnify/ENA primary metagenome ERZ773208 (study PRJEB29015, sample SAMEA2737793) | human gut metagenome | biome: human gut; feature: human-associated habitat; material: faeces | place: China | collected 2012 ... | reverse complement strand
CTTACCTCCAGCATTAGGATTGTCAGTTTTTGGATTTGATGGCTTATTTGTATTTTCAACAACAATCTGTTTTACAACCTGACCTTCATATAAGTCCTTGAAAGTTACAACTACTTCGTATGTTCCAACTTCCTTTACTTCATTTACTGCCTTGCCTGTTGCTTTGTTTCTGTAAGTTACTGTGTAGTATTCAGATGAAATCACCTTGTCATCTGTATCATTTACAGTTACTGTTGGAGTAATGCTGTTTCCTGTATATTCAAATTTTGTATTTGAAATATCAACACTCTTAATCTGTTTTATAGGCTGTTTTTCTTTCTGACCGCATTTACATTTGTTTTCTATGTAACCGTCTTTTTCAGTTGTTGCCTTTGTTACTGTTGATAATGCAACATAATCATGCTTATGCTCTTCTTCAAGTTCCTCGCCTGTTGAACTTTCTCCCAATTTAACAAGATTACTTACTTGAGCACCTATGTTTTCCTCATCAATTACACCTGTATTATATAACTTGCTAAATATTGAATTGCCTTCATCATATGCGCTGATTCCACCAATATCTTCCAAACCACTTATTTTACCATTGTTAACAAGTCCTGTTCCTTTTACAGAAGAAGTATAACTAAATATTCCGCCTACATAACCATTTGATGAAATATTTCCGTTATTTATACAGTTTGTAACAGTTATACCTTCCGCATAATCAATTATTCCTGCTGCTTCTGTGCCACCAAATACATTACCATTATTAATACAGTTGCTTACTTCAGCCTCATTACTATTTTTATTTTCTATACATTGTGCGATTCCGCCTGCACTATATCGTCCATTAATGGCACCGTTATTTTCGCAGTCTGATAATTTCAAATTTCCAGAACTGTTACCAATTATTCCTGCTACTGTATCTCCTTCAATTTCACCGTTATTAACACAATTATTTATAATTAATTCATCGGCATATGTTGATCCATTAGACCCATTATATATAATACATATTCCTGCTGTATAAGTATGATTACCCTTTGCTATACTTTCCACTTTGCCTTCATTTGTACATCCTGTTATTGATGTTGTACATGGTCTATTATCTGTATTAGTAACTCCTGCAACAATTCCTGCTGTATAACCATAAGTTGTAATGTCACCTCTGTTAATACAGTCTTTTATAATACAATTTTTAGCTTGAGCAATAATACCACCAACTACAAATGCCTTCGTGGCAGCAATATTTCCATTATTTTCACATTTATCAAAAATACAATTTTCTGCCCCGCATACCAATCCTGCCACTATCTGCGTATTATTGTTGTATATAATGTCTGCATTATTTATACAATGTATAAATTCACTCGCATATGCTTCCTTTATCATAGCTGAACAATAACCGTCTATTTCAATCCTATTACCTGTAATACTACAGTTTGTAAATTTTGAATCAATAGTAGAATTTGCAAGGTAGACGCCCAAACCTCTGCCATCTTCTTTTTCTTTACATTCGATTTCAAGATTCTTTATTTCACTTACGTAAATATCATCGAATAACATTGTTTGAGTTCCATTTGAATTAATTCCTGATATTTTATGACCATTGCCATCAAAAGTACTATTTTTCAGTGTTTTTCTTCCAATAACGTCATCTTCATCATCATAATTTTCCGGAAACTCTATATCATTTATAAGTTTTCCACTGATTCCTGACTCTACATTTTTCAAATATGTAATTAATTGGTCAAATGTAGAAATTTCATAGTAACCGTCTTTCTCGCTTTTTACTACTTTCTCGTCAGCGCCACATTCCATACACTTGCCATCTTTAAATGAGTGCTCTAATTTCTCAATTGTTTTGCCTTCTTTAATAACTTTATGGCATATTGTGCAATATACATCTCCTGTGTAGCCTTCTTTTTCACATGTTGCTTCTACACCTTTATAATCCTTTATCAAACATGAATCTATTTCTTCCGAATCCATATCATGATATGCCTTTATGACCTTATTTTCCGGCTGGTTTTCATTTTCCAAACCGCAATACTTACATTTACTGTCACCTAAATATCCGTCAGTTGTACATGTTGCCTTTACGCTATTAACTAAGACATACCTATGATCTGCATATCCATCGTCTTCATCTTCTAAAACTTTCTCATTTCCACAATTCACACATTTTAAATAACGTTTACCATATTCATTACATGTAGGTTCAATTGACTTATAATTAATGTAATTATGTTCACTGTCAGGTTCTATGTTTTCACCATGTTTTACAACTTTTCCACATAAATCACATATAACATCTCCTGTATAACCACCTTCTGAACATGTTTTAATTGCTTTATTTTCTACATGTGTTCTGTCATGTGGACAATCAATTGTTACAGTAAATTCTCCATAATCATTTTCTTGAGGCACTATAACTAAGTAGTATTTCTTATCTTTTTGAACTTTATACTTAATTGCCGGAGCACCCGTTCCTCCACCATACTCATTTTCTGCCAAATAGTTTTTAAAGCTTATATAATCGCTATCTCCTGAATAATATTTTTCAAGTTCATCCATAAGCATTTCATCGCTATAATTTGTTTCGTCAAACAAGTATCCGATGCTATTCCAATATCTTGTATTGTTACATTCAAAAATAATTTTTTCTGTTTCCGGTGCAGTATATTCTACTACCTGAATTGGTAATTTTTCTGTTATATATGAAGAATATTCTGTGCCTTTTTTAGCATTCTCTATTCTTCCACAATTTTTGCAAATATTATTTTCATATTTATGTTCGAGCTTTGGTATTGCCTTATTTTCTTTTAATACTTTATCACATACTGAACATTTTTCTTCACCTGTTTTTCCTTCGATATAACAATTTGCTTCTCTGGCATCCACAACCTCAACTGTATGTTCACCCGGTTCCAAAGTCTGTCCCTGTTCCACAAGTTTTCCACATGTATCACAAATAACATCACCTGTGTAACCACCCTCTGTACAGTCTGAAAGTGTTCTTCCTTCCCTGTGTGTTTTCTCATGAGTACATGTTATTGTTATACTAAATTCACCTGTAGCTGTTGAATAAGGTCCTACAACAAAATAATATATCTTATCTTTCTCTAATTCTGCTGTTATTTCAGGTGCCGAGCCTACGCCATCATCATCGTTAGTATCCCAATAACCTTTTAATCTAGGATCGTCTCCAGCATTATTCTCCATTTTTGCGTTAAACTTTTCTATTCCGTCTATTATAACCTGGTCATTAAAGTTTTCTTCTTTAAACAAATAGCCATATGAATCCCAAACTGTAATATTTTCACAATAAAACTTGTACTTTCCATTTTCAGGTGCCTTAAACTGTATTACCTGGAACGGATATAAATTTGTTGTCTTTGATGTATATGTTGTATCTAACTGGGCATTATTAATTCTTCCACAGTTTTTACATACATTATCTTCATATTCATGTTCAAGTTTTGGAGTAACTGTTCCCTCTGCTAATTTTATATTACAAACACTACAATATGTATCGCCTGTATAACCCGTTACATAGCAGGTTGCATCTTTAACATCTAATACTGCTTCCTGATGTTCACCCGGTTCCAAAGTCTGTCCCTGTTCCACAACTTTTCCACATGTATCACAGACAGTATCTCCTGTATAACCTCCAACTGTACAATCCGATAAAGTTTTTCCTTCTATATGTGTTTTATCGTGAGTACATGTTATTGTTACGCTAAATTCTCCTGTATATGTATAAGCATAATAAGTACCTAAAACGAAATAATATGTCTTATCTTTCTCTAATTCTTCTGTTATTGCAGGTGCACCATTTTTACCCCCATCATCATTAACACCCCAAAAACCATCTAATCTTGAATTCTCTACATTCGAATTTTCTAATTTTGCATTAAACTTTTCTATTCCGCCTTTTATAACCTGGTCATTAAAGTTTTCTTCTTTAAATAAATAGCCATATGAATCCCAAACTGTAATATTTTCACAATGGAACTTGTACTTTCCATTTTCAGGTGCCTTAAACTGTATTACCTGGAACGGATATAAATTTGTTGTCTTTGATGTATATGTTGTATCTAACTGGGCATTATTAATTCTTCCACAGTTTTTACATACATTATCTTCATATTCATGTTCTAATTTTGTAATGGCATCCCCGGCTTCTAATGTTTCTCCACAAACTGTACAATATGTTTCACCTGTATAACCATCTAAATAACAGCTTGCTTCCCTAACCTTACGAAGCTCTTCTGACTCTGTATGTCCATTGACCGGAGTTGTTTTCCCATGTTCCAAAACCTTCTTACATGTAGGGCAAATCTTATCGCCTGTATAGCCCTCTTCTGTACATGTTGCCTCTTTTACTGTTTTTTCATCAATAACAGCTTCTGCATGTCCTCCCGGCTCTGTCTCTTTTCCGTCTGCTATCTTTTCATTACAAAAACCACAATAAGTATCTCCTGTATAGCCTCCCTGTTCACAGTCTGCAAAAGTTTTATTCTTTACAACATACTGTGATTCAGGATGAATACATTCATTGTATTCTACGACACCTGTTTTTCCACTTGACACAGTGCAGTCATTCCATTTTTCTGCACCTGAACTTCTTGTGCTATTGTAAATTTCCGCTACTATTTCACTTTCACTGTTAGGTTCACCTTCGTTCCAATTAGTGTAATTTACTTCGCTTCCATCTGCCCACATCCATTCCTGAATATTTTCCTTATTTCTCATAAGTCCAATATAAGATGATGTAGTTGTTTTTCCTGTACTTGAAACCTTTGCAACTATCTCATTCTCTTCTGCTGAAGAAATACAGGCAAGGTAGCCACCGCTTTCCTTAGCTTCTGCATTTACCTGCTCGTATGTTCCCACACTACTTAACTTATAAAAATGTCCTGTTGTGGTATCATATGCCATGTCATCCATATAAACCACACTCTCATTTGTATCCTCTTCTTCCGCTGCACTTACCGGCACTTCACGTACTCCAATAGTTGTTATAACCATTGCCAATGCCAATGTTGTGCTTAGTAATTTTTTCCATTTTCTCCTCATATATTATCCTCCTTTTTTTCGTGCCTTGTCTATTACAACATTATTATAAAAAAATAATATATAAGAAATCTATAAGCTGGCGTCCAACGGTTATTTTGTGGCGTCAAGTGGTTGTAATAAAACTCCTGAAACGATAAATTTGTTTTCGTCTGTTTTTATATTAACGTCTCCGTTGTATTTGTGAACAACATATTTTACCGACTCAATTCCAATACCGTTGCCGTTAGCCTTAGTTGTCAGAAATTGCTGATTTTTCTTTTTAATACTTCCATTAAAACCATTCTCAATATAAAAAACTATTGAGTCTGAATTAGGCTTGTAGATTTTTAAATTAATATATCTTTTATTTTCCTGCACCTCATCACAGGCATCAATTGCATTCTCCAAAAGATTTCCAAACAATACTGTTAAATCTGCCTCCTTAACATTGGTTTCTTCCGGCAATTCAATATCTAATTTAATTTTTATTTTGTGAGCTTCCGCCTGCTGAACATAATATACAATCAGTGCATTTAAAGTAAAATTGGTGCAATAAACCAAAGGCTTCTTTAATGACACGTGTTCCAAATATGTTTCTATGTACTCTGTAATTTTCTTACACTCATTGTTTTCTGCCATTGTGTGAACAGCCTTCATATGATGCTTCAAATCGTGACGCGCCCTCCTTGTAGATTCCATTTGCTTCTTCATATTTTCAAAACAAAGATTTTCAATTTCAAGCTGTTTCTTTTCTTCTTCCAAATTAAGATTATATTGAAATTCAGCCATAGAATTAACAATAACCGTATAAACAACCAAAGCTCCAAGATTAATAAAAAACGTAAAAATCATATTAACCGGGTCCATTGCTAACTCAATTGATGATTTTGTACTAAAATAAAGCCCATGATACCAAAACAGATAAAAAGTTGCCGGAATTGTCCACAAAAATCTCCAAATCTTTTTCCCCGTATCTATATGAGCCATCCCTTTTATATACTTTTTAAAATATAAAAATAAAAGTGGAATAAAAATAAGCTGCACTATCATTGTGCATAAAGAAAAAGACCATTTGTTGTTTTCAACTGCAAGCTGTGGAAAAATATGACCTTCCACACACTTTGCACACATTACAACAAAGTTGGCAAAATTAGATACTATTAATAAAACAAATACAAGTTTTCCTACATTCTCTTTTATTGCAAGAAAATAAAATCCACCGTAGCATACTGTGCTTAGCAGTGAAAATAAAGCTTTCTGTTCCTGTGAACACATTGTTGCATATATTCCAAGAGCACTTTGAATTACCGTAAGAATAACAATGCATCCGCTTAACTTAATTTTGGACATTCTAAACTTGTCCTCGAAAGGATACAACGCCAGTCCTAAATATGGCAAAAGACTAACCATTGAATACAATATAATTTCAAACATTCTAAAAGAGGTCATTTACGTTTCCTCCTTTTCCATTAATTTTTTCATAAGAAAATCTGTATATTGCTTCTTCACTTCACCATACTTTCTTCTGCTAATTGGAACAAATTCACCATCTTTCATTCTAAATCTGTCCTCTTCGATTCCGTCAACCTGTTCCAAATTAACTATAACGCCTTTGAAACTTGATATAAGTTGAGGATATGGTCCGATTATTTTTTCAAAATTCTTCTGAGTGCACCTTATCTGCACCTTCTCTCCATCTTTCATAAAAACAGTTACGTAATGTCCTGAAAAACTGGTATAGACAATAGAATTAACAGAAACCTTTCTGCCGTTGGGAAATTCCAAAATCTTAACTTCTTTGTTTTTTCTAAAAAATCTGTCAATAATCTTATTCATCCGCCGGCCGTCAAAAGGCTTAATCAAATAATCCTCTGCTCTTACCTCATAACTTTCACTGGCAAACTCATTACTTGTTGTAATAAATACAATTTTCACCTGTTCATCAGTCTTTCTAATTGCTTTTGCCGTCTCCACACCTGTTAAATCTTCCATATAAATATCCATAAAAATAATGTGGAAAAAATCTGAAGGATTCTCTCTTAGATAATTAAGCAGTTCTTCCCCACTGCTAAACTCCTGTATTTCAAGGTTCTCTATGTTTCTCTCTTCAAAGATTATTTCTAATCCGTTCTTTAAAAAATCTCTATCCAAACTGCTGTCGTCTACAATGGCAATCTTCATAACTTCTCCTATGCGATTAAGTCCTGATTATATGTGCTGTCGTTATATATAATCACTTCCGTACTATTACTTTGTAATTAATTATAACTATTCTACCACATTTTTAAAGTTAAAATCATCATCATTGCTTTTTTTAGAACTGCTGCCTGAAGCTTTCGTCGTAGTGGTATTCTTGGCTTTTTTCTTTTTTGCTTTAGTAGTTGCAGGTACAGTTGTGGTAACCGGTTGCTGTGATGTAGTTTCCTGCACGGTTGTCTGAGCCACAGTTGTTTCAGCAATAGTTGTTTCTTCTATGGCTGTTTGCGCTATAGTTTCTCCTATGTTTCCTATATTGTTACTTTCTCCCTGAGTGTTATTTATTCTGTTAGTTATTCCATATACCACCAACAAAATAATCATTGCATTACAGGTGATTATTATTGCACCAATGAGAAGCCACTTATATTTGCTCTTTTCACTAGAAGATTCATTGGTAAGTTCCTGCTTGTTTATTTCTGAACCACCACTACTTAATTTATTACCGTTTTTTTCGTCTGTCACATAATTATAATCTATTTTTGCCCGGTTATTTTTTTCTGCTTCATCATCCGTCAAAGCATTCTGCCTCTTAATCGAATCTGTATCTTCCATTGTTATGCCATACTGCTCAAAACTTATGCTTTCATCAGTTTGCCCATACAGATTTTCAACTAGCTTTGCCTCTTTCTCATTTACTATTGGAGATTCTTTTGTTACCGGTTCAAAACCAATTGGCGTATTAAGTTCATCTTCCGTAAGATTATTTTTTGCCTCCATCAAATCTTCAAGAAGCTGTTCTGTCTTTCTATATCTTTCATCAGGTTTTGAAATTGCCTTCTTTATAATTCGGGCAACTGTTTTAGGTGCACAGACCGGATTACTTAATTCTTCATATTTCATTCTTTTATAGAAAGCTCTGTCCTCATCTTCTGTTGAATATTCATATGGAAAATCAGGATAATATGGAAATCTCTTCTTGTTAAACAAATAATACAAAAGTATTCCAAGAGAATAATTATCAACTGAACTGTTATATTTTTCCTGTCCTATATAAATCTCAGGCGCTATGTAATTAGGCGTACCTTTAAGGGTTCCTGCCATAGTTGTATCGTTCATTCGCTTTGAAACGCCAAAGTCTCCCAGCTTAAAAGCTCCGTCTTTTGACACAAAAATATTGCTTAATTTTATATCTCTGTGGATAATGTTGTTTTCGTGGCAAATACTTAATCCGCTTGCTATATCAATACCAATCTTTAGACCTTCTCCAACTGTCAGGTTGTTCTCCTGCAGCCACTTTGTGAGAGGTGTAAGCATTTCCATTAAAATATAAATATTATATCTAAACTCACCTGTCTGCTCCACATCACTTTCATAATAGGAAACAATATTATGATTATCTTTTTCAGAAATCAACGAAAAAACCCTAATCTCGTTAAGAACACGATCCAATTCCTTTTTGAAATAAGAATTCGTCTTCTCCCTGTCTCCGCCCATAGAGTTTAATATTTCTATATATTCATTTTCGCCCGGTAGTGTTATAACCTTTAATGCCCTTGTGGTATTTCCTACAATGTTATTTCGCTCCACTCTATATACATTGCCAAAACCACCTGAACCTATTTTTTCCACTACCCTGTATCCAAGTATTGTTCTGCCTAAAATAGAATCCATTGTTGTCTCCCGGTTTTATCTATTTTTTTAGTGTCTTAAACTTTATTGATGAATCCTTTTGGCCACGCTTTATAATTGTAACTGTATTAGACCATTTGCTATAAACTTTCTTAGTTTTAACCCATCTAAAAGTTCTTGCCTTAAAGCTATATTCTACCCCTGACCTTAATGCCTTGTTAGAACTTGTTATTCCAACTATTCCTCGCTTGCTTTCTCGTTTTTTTATCTTAGTAGTAGTATTGATTTTTTTGTATTTTCCATTTGCTTTTTTCATATAAACTTCAATACCGTTACTTTCATCTGATATAGTTCCCCAATAAACCTGCCATGTCTTATGTTTTCTTTTAATTTTAATCTTTGGACCTGATAATTTTATCTTTGATGAAACTACAGTAGCTGAGGACTTGTTAGTTGTAACTCTATCATCATCAACATAAGCTGCCTCAATATAGTAATAATATTTCGTTCCTATATTCACTTGGTCATCAATGATATTTGGCTCTGTACAGACACCTATGTTTCTATACATGCCATTCTCACTAGTTGCCCTGTAGATATAATACTTCTGTGCTCCAACTATTTTATCCCATTTAACCTGAATTGCTTTTTCGCCGTAAACCTGACTGGCTGAAACAGTAGTAGCCTTTTTCACTAGGGGCTTATGAAAAATCAAATAATACTTTTGCACGTTATATACTATTCCATTGCTATCCTCAGTATATAACGCAAGTGTATACCTACGATTCATTTCCATAAAACTTTCCGGTTCTATTGAAACTGACTCACCTTGCCCAACAATACATGTGTCTCTTTTTAAACATTTATTATCCAGATAAACACTAAATACGCTTCCCTTTTTAACGTCTGCTATATATTCAAAGCATAAACTTACCTCTGGTGGATTTAGCGAATCACTATCTTCTTCATACCTAATCTGAACTCTATGAAAATACAAATTTTCATCTTCTGTTATTTCTCTATAATAAGTACACCTTGCACCATCAGCTCTTACATTAGTAACACCGGTAATTACACACATTACTGTAAAAACAAACACTATACTTATTTTATTTATATTTTCCCATAATCTATTATTTCTCATAAGCAATTCCTATTATCTTATCCTTTAATGCTAACTGTTTTAGACCATCTACCATAAATTTTTTCATTGTTAAAATAAGTATATGTTCTTGCTCTAAAACTGTATTTTTTCCCTTTTTTTAAGTATTTTTTTGAAGCTGTAATTCCAACTGCCCCTTTTTTGTTTTTATTTTTCTTTAAATTAGTAGTTGTATTTACTTTCTTATACTTCTTATTTTTCCCCTCTTTCATATATATTTCTATACCTTTACTTGAATCAGGTATAATTCCCCAATATATATTTAGAGTTTTTCTTTTCTTTTTTACTTTTATTTTCGGAATTGATAGTTCTGGCTTTTTTACTTCTACTGATGTCTTGTTTGTAGCTAAAACATCACAATCAACGTATTTTGCTTCCACATAATAGTAGTATTTATTGCCACTCTTAACTTCATTATCTGAAATATTAGTTGATGTAGTTTCACCTATCTTTTCGTATCTTCCATTTAAATTATCTGAACGATAAACAGAGTATTTTTTTGCACCTGTCATTTCACCCCATTCCAGTTTTACAGATTTTTTTCCGCTAATCTGTTTTGCTGAAACAGTTGTATTGTTTTTTATTAATGGTTTGTACAACGTAATGTTATTAACCATACTATCGCCTATTTGTCCGGAAGGACTCATTGTATATATTGTTATAACATGCTGACGATTCAGTTCTTTAAAATATTGTAATGGAATAAAGATATATTTATATGCCCATCCTTTTGAATCTTCCAGATAATCTGAACACATTCCCTGTAATAATAGTGCATTGTCCATATAAACAGAAAATGAATAATTAGACTTTACAGTCCAATCATAAAATGATAGATACAAATAAACTCCCGGTTCATATCCTTGTGTGTCATCAAAGTAAACTCTTAAATATCCATTATGTGTATAGCTTTTTGAATCATATAAATTGTGCTTGCCTTCCTCTTTATATCTTAAGTCCACCCCTTCATATGCCTTAACTTCTTCCGGCATAATACTTCCAACACAAAATAATGCAATAACAACAATAACTATTCTACTTATTTTCTTCCATAAACAACTGAAGTATTCCATAATTGTCATCCTCCAAATCAAGTGATTGTAATGTATCCTTAATATAATACTGTACCTCTTCCTGTATTTCCTCAGAAGTTTTTAGTCCTGTTAGCTCAACAAGAAGATTTTTACACTGTTCTTCTATATGTGGATTGTCGGAATAAGCACTTACAAGCGCCATATGATTAGTCTGATATGTGGGATTTGCCACATCAATATTAGACAACACATAAAGAATTATACATTCTATCTTGTCCTTTGGACAAAGCTTCTCCATATTGGCATACCATAACAACTGGTTTATTTCAAGACAAGACATATTAAGCTTAATACCTAAAGCCATAAGGCGCTGTCTGTTGGGAACTTCGCCCCAGTTTTTAAGATTTGAAATCATCTTTTCAAATCCTTTATCAAGCTTTTCATTTTCAATCAGGCTGTGATAAGAACCTCCTAAATTTTCCGCTTTAACATAGGCTTCAATATAATCAATCAGCTTATAATAACTGTTTAAATATTCTACTTCATTCTTTCTTACAAAATCCACCAGTTCCTTTTCATTAGAAAAACCAATAATTTTCTTTTCCATATCCATTGTACTATTAGGTGAATCTGCAAGAAACTTTCTTTTATTTTTTGTTTTCAAAATATTAAGGAAATTGGCTTTAATTTTCTCATATTCGTCATATGGATTTATGCTTTCGTCCTTTGGATAATGGGAAATAATATAAATACAAATGGCATCTTCCAATGACTTAGAATAAAGTCTTGGATACTTGCCGTATCTTTGAAGTACAAAATTAATCTCCTGTAGATTATATCTTAGACCCATACCAAACTTTATAAAATTCTCTCTTGATTTAGGCATACAGTTGTTTTTTACCCAACCTTTAATTGTATTCTTGCTAAAACCACATTTCTTGCCTAGTTTTTCATATGACAGTCCATTAGTTAACATAACATTGTTAACGTAATCCCTCCAATTAGAATAATATGGACTGTATTTGTTCAAAATCTGTTTCAGTTCATCTACTTCTTCACAGTTAATTACCTGAAAATACATATCTGTAGTGTTTACATGTTTCATCCTGTCTCCGTTCCGTATATTAGTTTTCTTTCTGCTCTGTATATCTGTTCTGTATATTAGTTTTCTTTTTGCTCCATTGATTGGATTCTTCTATATATCCTTGTCGCTGTAGGATTTCCTTTATCCATAGCTTTCCTATACCAGTATTCAGCGTCTTCCATATTGGCTGTTCCAAGTTTTCCTGTCTGGTATAAAATCCCAAGATTTAAACATGCCACATCATCCCCCTGCTTTGCCGATTTAAGCAATAATTGTTCAGCTTTATGTATATCTTTGTTTACACCTTTTCCTTTTTGATAAAGATAGGCAAGATTGTTTAGTGCTTTCGTATTTTTATGCTCTGCTGCCTTTTTGTACCAATCTGCTGCTTTAACATAATTTTTGGGAACACCTTTTCCTTTGTGATACATATAGCCTATCACATATTGGGCCTTTTCGTCTCCTTTTTTTGCGTTTTCAATATTACTTTGAAAAATTAATTTGTATTGCTGATTCTTCTTCCTGCTATGCTCAATCTGTTCAAGGCACTCCCTGTTAAGCTGCTCAATAGTCTGTTCCTTAACATCTATATTAATCCCGGTACCCAATCCATTGGCAACCTGTTTTACAAGTCTTGAAATCTCATAAGCTTCATTGTTAATCATCACCTGATTCTTAATCAAATCAAACAGCAACAACTTTCCTTTTCCGTTATTATCGACGCACAACTCTTCATTATTAACAAAAATATTTAACTTAGAAAGCTTACTTTTCAAATACTTTGCGCTCATTCCAACATCATACATAATCTCATAAAGGTAAATCTTCTTTTCTTCCTCAGTCTTGTTCTTTAGCTCATCTCCACCATCCAAAACCAAATCAACTAACTGATTTACCCTTTCCGTCACTATGTAAATAATAATTCCGTCCTCAACACTTTCCTCATACATACTTGTGCATTGAATAAGATTAGAGCTGTTGCCGCTTTCTCCATAAAGCTGCTTTACCATATCCTTTAAATGAAGTTCATCCTTCTCTAAATAAATAACAACCAATGATTTCGGCAAACCGTCCCCATCTTCAATCTTAAAAACAACAACACCATTGTTCCATGAAGACTGTTCAATCATAGTTAAATTGTTATGCTTTAGGTATGTATCAATGCTTTTTGTTAATGCGAATTGATTCATGGAGACTCCTTTCTGTGATTGTTGTTTGAATGTTTAAATGTTTTTTTCGAAATCTGACAATTCTTTTATATACCCTTTAACTCATTATATCATATGACTTTACCCCTATAAAACAACTTGCCAAAAAGGATTTTCCACTTGTTATTTGTGAAAAATCCTTTTTACTTTATTTCTACTTATTGAAGATTTCTAAAACTATCTTTTTATACAGTTCAGAGTATTGGTTTAAAAGTTCTTCTATTCTGTTTAGTTCCTCATTAGTGATTTCAAATTCGTTGATTAAATTGTCGATAAAATTTCTTTCCACTTCATCATATTCACCATCTGAATACATTAACCCTAATATTTCAAATACAATAACTTTTTTTTCTTCTTTATTAGTTTTTTCTTTTAACTCAGATAATACTTTATCTATATCTATTTTTTCGCTTGGAATTATTTCTTTCACTCCTAATTCTTTGCAATATGCCAATACCATTTGCTTTTCTTCTTCTTCAATAATCCTATTAGCATTTGCAGCAGCCATACTTAGTTTCAAAAAATTTTCCTTAGATTCATCCTTTAAATAATTTAAAAACATTTTCTACCTCCATTATAAATTTATTATATTTTAAAATAAAATTATTAAGTTATATTTCTAAAACCATATCTGGATCATTCCAAAAATCAACGAACTCCTGATCTGTTTTAAATTTAACTTCTTTTCCGAAAACATTACAAATATCATTAAGCGAGTTTGTAAATGTAGCAACGTCATTATTTAATATACTTTGTTCTATTTGTTTAAAAGATTTCATTAATTTTTGAGTATTTTTGTTTTGAAGTTGTTCCAAATTTCTTTCTAATTCTTGTCTATAATTTTTAATCTGTTCAGCTAAATTGTTGTATTTTTCAATATTCTCATCTAGTTCTGCAATTTTAATTGCCTTATTCTTTACCTGATTGTATATTGCTGTTCCTACCATATAACCTACAGTACTTACTACAACACCCGCGATTCCCGCTGCCATTCCACTTAATTGCACTATTTCCTCAAATGCAACTGTTGTTGCTAACGCTGTAGCCATTCCACTTCCTTTTTCAGAAAGATTGTCTATTAACTCTGCTTCATCCAAGTCTCCATCCAAGTAAAGTTTCATAGATTTTCCAACTTCCATAGTAATATTAACTATTTCTCCTATTGCATTTCCATTTGCTACTTTTAAAAGTCCTCCGCCAACTTTTTCACCAGCTTTTTTCAAAATCGTCTTCTCGGTTTTATCCTTTATTTTGTCTGCTGCTGCTCTTGTTGCTCCCTCTATACTTTTGTTTATAATTGCCATACTATAGGTTGTTACACCTGTTCTTGCCACATCAGTTCCAATATTATAAACAAATTCCTCAAAATCTTCTTCTCCTTTTGCTAATGCTGTTGCATTTTGTGCAGTTGAGATAATTGTTCCTATTTTTATACCTTGCATCGCAGATTCAAATCCAACTTTATTTGCACCTTTTAAAGTTTCTTTAGTAATCTCTTTGTCTACGGCAATTTCAGCCTTCACTTGTTCCTGAATCATATTTTTCTTTGTTGACGTTGACAAATCCTTATTTTTTAAGATCGTTTTTATATTTGACTTTGACCCTTTTGACTGATTTAAATGACCATTAATTTCTTTATAATTCTTCTCAATATTTACAATCTTTTTAATGCCATTATCATCTATAAAAACATTATTTCTAGTTTTATCATATACAGTTTCAATAGGGATTGTATGATCTGTTTGAGCAGTATGATAATTAGCACGATTTTTTCCATATTTGTTTTGAGCTGCTTTCGTAGATTTATGTAATGTTTCTCCCGTATAAGGATCTTTTATTGTTTGTTTATCTCCAAATTGTGCATCTCTAAATTGTTTTCTTTTTGTCAAATCATCATATTTAGCTCTATCCCTTTTTGCACTATATTTAGGTCTTTCCAAAGAGCTTTCCATATTCCTTATAATATATTTTTCTGTCTCTTCCTGTACATCTATTTTTTCTTCCTCTTTGTTATCATCCATATTTTCACCTTCTCTTATCAACTTTATTCTATATCTAATTTTTTAGATGTCTCATTAATAATTTGCTTATATTTTGTAGATATGTTTCCTCCTTTTGTTAACATTTGAGTTGATAGAATTTCTGAAACAGCTGATGTCAAATTAAACATTGATCTTATAGAATTTCTTTCATCTATAGTCCAATTATTTATATTTTCTCCCTTTTCATTCAAAATTTTTTCAGCATTTATTAATGAATATTCTAACATTTGATTTAGTCTATAAATCACTTCTATTGAATTATTAATTGTATTTGTTGTATATCTTACCTTTGTACACTGTGTTTTTGCATCTTCACACTCACAACGTATTCTTGCTCTTTCTTCTTTTGCTTCATCAACTTTTATAGTCATTTTCACTCCAACAATAGTAGAGACAATTACCCCACCTGCCGTTGCTCCTAAATATGCTCCTACAGCACCAATTGCTGTACCTGCTATAAGGTTTGGACTTTTCGCAAATGTAGATTCTTTAATACTTGATATTTTATCAACAACCTCTTGTCTTTCATTACATAGCACAACATTCTCTTCTTTTATTTTAATCTTATTCGTTATCTCTGTTGCCTTTTTTAATGTTGTCTTATAAATATTTTCACGCTGTTCAAAAGCTTTTGAGCATGCTCCCTTTAAATTTTCATTTGTCACATCAATCAATTCTCTAGTTTCGTCTATCATTTGTTGCGATTCATCTTGAATTTCTTCTATTTCTTCCTTCAAGTCATTTATTGCTGAATGACTTGCTACTGTATATAAAGCTGCTGCTCCAAATAATAATACTGGTATCATTTTTTATTCCTCCTTAATTCTTTACATATTTTATAATTTAGTTCAATATACTCGTCGTATGACATTGTATTTTCAAAAAATTTATATCCTTTTTCGACATTGCAAATTTCAGGTCTTGATTCATATATAGTACATAATTTACTTTTCCGCTCAAAATATCTGCAAACACCTGTACCATCATCAAGATCTTTAGCTAGTTCTACATTTTGTATATTCATACAGCATAAACCGCATTTTGTACACTTGAACTTTTGCCTCATTATTTATTTCTACTCTCTTTCTTTTTTACTGATTTACTCCGCTCTATCCGATTACTTCAACTTTATCCCCTTGGCTCTTTAACCACATGTCAATTCCCTTACCAAAGACTTCCGCTTTTATTGTGTAGTAATCACTTCCTTCATCAATTACCTGTGCTGTTGGCAGACGGTCTAATATTGCGTCAACGTCATCACCTTTATACTTGAATTTCACGTTTCTAAGTTTGCCTCCATACATAAACTGAACACGTTTTCTGAATTCGCCTTCTTCGAATCTGCTTCGATATGGTATAAAGAATTTTTCTTCTAATACTTTCATTTCCTTTATTCGGTCTATTCTATAGATTGTTGGAAATGAATCATTTATCACATCGAAATTCTTTCTGGCTTCTTCATCACTAATAAATGCAGTCAGATAAAAATAATATTCTGAAAACATTATTGCTACGGGCTTTAATTTTCTTTTTATTTTTTCTTTATTTCCCGGTTTCTCATAGTCTATTTCAATGTATTGACTCTTTCTTATAGCCTGGCCGATTTTCCACATTGTGTCCAAAAATGCTGTTTTATGTCTGGGCTCAACATAATGAAATTTTTCATTTTGTATAAGATCTAATATTTCTTTTCGATTCTTTTTTGAAACACAGCTTTCCACGAGCTTGTCCAAAATATCTATCATTTCTGTTTTCAATAATGCTCTGCTATCTAGCAGAATCTTGCATACTGCTAACATTTCTCCGTTAGATAATTCCGTACTGTTAAGCTGCTCTAATCTAAATCCCTTACAGCATCTGTCGTAAACAACATTATTGATAATTCCTGTACGTCCAACTTCAGATTCCATAAAGCTTCTTATGTCATCTATATCTCTTTGGATACTCCTTTCATTTACTCCGTAATTATTGGCTTCTTCAACCTTATTTACAATGTTTCCACTGATTAATTTTTTGTATATACCAAGAACTCGTTGTATCTTATCAGTGCTTTCACGTTGCATATCCGTTCCTCCATTTTTTTGTTTAAATGAATTATACTAATTAGCGTAGACATATACTGTCACTTTAATATCATTTATTGCATTTTCTTGACATTTCATGTCTTTTTTTCCCATATATTGGTTTATATAATTCTAACACTGGCGATACACTGTTTTTTTCACAAACTGACCCTTTGATTCTATACAACAAAAATACGACCTTAAAAATGTAATATTTCACATTTTTAAGGTCGTATTTTTGTATATCACTACATTTTTCAGGACGAAAGTTGATTCTTCGACACTTTGAAAAATATCTTATTTAAATTTAATTTTATGTAAACCGTTTTCACTTAATTCTGGTTTTCAACAAATCTGTAAACAATCTCCGGTTATTTTTCAGATATATTTTTGTAATCGATAATATTTATCAACCGATTCCGCCCAGTACTGCTCCGGCTACCAAAGCAATAAAAGCCAATGGTACTAAAACATACTTTCCAAGTGGCACAAACCATGGACCGATATTCTTATCTCTTCCCTGATTAACCGCATTAACCGCAAAGTCTTTTCCTGCAACCCAGAAGAACATAATCGCCGCAAGCATTGCTCCCAGTGGACAAATATAAATTGAAACTGCATCCATCCAACCTGAAACTATTCCCTGAATAAGTAGGGCAACAATACAGCCTACAATAGCAATTCCACCTACTGCCACAGGTCGTTTAAATCCAAATCTTTCCTCCAATGTTGCAACAGGTGCTTCGTAAAGATTGACTAAGGAACTCATTCCTGCAAATAATACGCATATGTAGAAAATAATTCCAACAATCTTGCCACCCGGCATGCCGTTAAATACGTTAACAAGGTAGATAAACATTAATCCCGGTCCGCCTGATGAAAGCTCTGCTCCTCCAACTGCCATTCCCGGAATAATTACAAATGCTGCAAGAAGTGCCGCTATCGTATCAAATATAGCCACATTTCTTGCTGAACTTACCACATCTTCTGTTTCACTTAAATATGAACCGTAAATAACTGTTCCATTGCCTGCAATTGATAATGAGAAAAATGCCTGTCCAAAAGCATAAATCCAAAGTCTTGGATTCAGCAATCCCTTAGGATTAATTGTAAAAATATACTTGTATCCTTCGCTTGCTCCCGGAAGTGTAAAAATATAAATTCCAAGTCCAAGAAACAACGCAAACAATAAAGGCATCATAAACTTATTGGCTCTTTCAATACCTCCGGCAATACCAAATGCCATAATCACTGCTGTAACAATCACCGCAATTACAAGCCAAGTATTGTTTCCGAAAGCTGAAGCCGTAGTTCCAAACATACCGCCTATGACATCCATATTCTTTCCCATTCCTGAAAGCTGACCTGATATTGCAAGGAATGCATATTTAAAAATCCATCCCACAACAACTGTGTAGCCAATAGCCAATGCAAGAGAACCAATTACAGGCAGTAAGCCCACAATCTCTCCTGACTTCTTCTTGCCTGTGTGCACCTCAGTACACTTTCCAAAAGCCTTAATAGGACCGCCCTTAGCCGCACGTCCCAAAGCCATCTCTTCAATAAGTCCAGTTGAACCTATCAAAATTACAAATAAAACATAGGGAATCAAAAAAGTCATTCCTCCCCAGTCTGATACCATATATGGGAATCTCCAAATATTCCCCATACCTACGGCAGAACCAATACAGGCGATAACAAACCCAGTTCCGCTCTTAAAACCGTCCCTCGTTTTTTCCATTAAATAAATATCCTTTCTACTCGCTATATGAAACCTATTGTATCATATTTACAATGTAAAGTCTTACATTATTTTAGAAATGTATTTCGAAATATTCTTTTAAATTTTTAAATATACTTATAAAATTATTTTTATATACTTGTGATTTATGTTATTATTAAGTTGTATGGATAAGGGTCTTTTTTCAGGAGCTACAGTTAAAGTCTGCAACAATTTCTACACAATTTTTGATGGTTCACATGCAGGACAGTATGCCGGTGTTGGAATGCAGATTAAAAAAACAGGAACAACAAAAGTTTCTTTTAAGGTAAGATGCGGAAAGAAGATATACAACTGCAAAACAACAGTTAAAGTTGTAAAATATGCTAACCCATTTAAGAAAATCTTATTAGACAATACAGACATCACAAAATACTATAACCATAAGTTTTCAAGTCAGGAAAGTAACCTTGGAAAAACTATATCTTTAAAACCTAACAAGAATTGGAAAATCAAATCTTGCTACCTATACAAAAACGGCAAGAAATTAAAGAAACTTAAAGGTTCTTCTTATAGACTTCCTGAAGATACATCAATGACACTTACAATGACAAACAAGAAAACAAAAGTTGTAGAAACATTAAAATTCGACTATGCCGACTTTGGTGATTACAACCTAGATATCTATTAAAATTTATTATTACATATTACAGAAAGGGTGCCTAATATTTGCAAGGCACCCTTTCTTTGCATATCTATTAATCAAATTTCTGCTTCTATAAACTTACGTGATAAATAATTGTCGGGTGCCACATTTTTCAGCTTCCCTTTAGAAAAATTATTTATTTAACACTAGCTAATCCAATTGCTCCCCTTTGCTTTCAATAACCTTCTTATACCAATAGAATGACTTCTTTTTGCTTCGCTTGAGGGTTCCTTTGCCCTCATTGTCCTTGTCAACATAGATGAAGCCATATCTTTTTTTCATTTCCCCTGTTGTAAATGATACGCAGTCGATACAGCCCCATGGTGTGTAGCCCATTAGGTCCACGCCGTCATCAATTACAGCCTTCTTTAATTGCTCTATGTGGGCACGAAGGTATTCAATTCTATAATCGTCATCAATTGTGCCATCTTCGTTAACAGTATCAATAGCTCCAAATCCGTTTTCTACTATAAATAGTGGAATTTGGTATCTTTCATAAAGAAGATTCAATGCATATCTAAGTCCTACAGGGTCTATCTGCCAACCCCAATCACTTGACTTAACATATGGATTAGGAACACTTCCCGGAAATCCGTCAATCCCATTACCATCTGCCACATGGTCTGCTTTAACCGCATTAGTCATATAGTAACTTAAACCTACATAATCCACAGTGCCTTCTTTAAGTATCTGTGCATCTCCTTCTTCCATATTAACGTGAATGTTTTTTCTCTTCCATTCCGGCCAGATATATGATGGATACTCACCTCTTACGTGAACGTCGCCAAACAAATATCTGTCATGCATTGCCTCAACTGAGTACATCATATCGTCAGGATTACAGGAATATGGATATAATGGAACACAAGCCATCATACAACCAATCTTAAAATCAGGATTAATCTTATGTCCTTCCTTAACTACCATTGCACTGGCAACCAACTCATGATGTACGACCTGATACATACATTCTTCCGGATGTTCTTCTTTTGTGAAAATCACTCCCGAACAAGTATATCCAAATAATGGATACTCATAGTTTTTCTGATTATTAATTTCATTAAAAGTCATCCAATACTTAACTTTATCCTTGTATCTTTCCATTACTGTAAGTGAATAATGAACAAAGAAATCAATAACCTTTCTGTTTTTCCAACCACCATATTCTTTTACAAGATAATATGGCATTTCAAAATGTGATAATGTTACAACAGGTTCGATTCCATATTTAAGTAATTCATCAAACAAATCATCATAGAATTTAAGACCTTCTTCATTAGGTTCTTTTTCGTCTCCATTTGGAAAGATTCTTGTCCATGCTATGGATGTTCTAAAACATTTAAATCCCATTTCAGCAAACATCTTTACGTCTTCCCTATAATGACCGTAAAAATCAATTGCCTCATGGTTAGGATAATTGTATCCTTCAAGCACTCCGTCTGTAATCTGTCTGTCAACACCGTGTGCTCCTGCTGTTAAAACATCAACAACGCTTGGTCCCTTTCCACCAACGTTCCATGCTCCTTCAACCTGATGAGCCGCTACAGCTCCTCCCCACAAAAAATCTTTAGATAACATTTAATCCTCCTAAACTGTTAAGAATGCAATATCCTTTACAGCTTCCTTCTTTCCTTCTAAAACTTCAATATTTTTTGATGTGTCAGTAATAATGTACATTACAGTATTGTCATAACCTTCTTTTTTGAGGAGTTCGTTGTCAAAATCTATAAGCAAATCTCCCTTTTTAACCACATCTCCCTGTTTAACCTTAATGCTAAATCCCTTTCCATTAAGGTTAACTGTATCTACACCAATGTGAATTAAAATTTCTGCACCTTTTCCGTCTGACATACCAACTAAATGACCTGATGGATACAATGCAACAATCTTTCCATCAAATGGTGCATGGACTTCTCCATTTGCAGGGATAATTCCAACACCTTTCCCCATTGCTTCTGATGCAAAAGCCTGGTCTTTAACTTTACTTATTGGGAAAACTTCTCCGGCTACAGGTACTGCGAATTCTATTGTAGGTTCATTATTTTCTTCAATAGCTGTGTTTCCTTCTAAGTTTTCAAAGTCATCTGTAGGTTCATCTTCAAAACCAACAATCATAGTAAGAACCGCACCAAGTACAAATGAAACTAAGATTGAAATTAAAAGTCCAATAAACTGTGTTGTATGACCTGCTTTAAAGTATGCAGGTAATGTTGCAATACCCGGCATATTGTAACTCCATGAAACTGTATGGAAAGCGCCACCGATTGCACCACCAATTGCACCTGCAATACATCCGCAAATCATAGGTTTCTTTAGACGTAAGTTTACACCGTAAATAGCAGGTTCTGTAATACCGAACAATCCTGTAATAGCTGCTGATGCTGAAACACCTTTCATTTCTTTATTCTTAGTTTTTAAGAATACACCAAGTGTTGCACCTGCCTGTGAAAATACTGCTGCTGACTGTAAACCTGTAAATGTGTCATAACCTAAGTTAGCATAGTTGCCAACTGTTACCGGTGTTATCCCCCAGTGAACACCGAAAATTACAAGAATTTCCCATATACCACCAACTACAAATCCTGCAACTATAGGACTTAAGTTGTACAATGTATTATAAATACCACCAATTGCTCCACCAATTGTATTTCCAATAGGTCCGAAAGCAAGCAATGTAAGTGGAACCATAATTGCAATAGTAAACATTGGTGTAAATAAGTTTCTGATTACGATTGGCAAATACTTTTCAAAAAATCTCTGAACATAAGATGCAATCCATATTGCCAAAATAATAGGGATTACTGATGATGTATAACTTAAAAGCTGAACTTTAATTCCCAAAAACTTAACTGTTTCTCCTGCGTTAACCATTGCTATGTAATCAGGACAAACAAGTGCACATGCAATTACAAGCGAAATAAAAGTATCTACCTTAAACTTCTTTGCCGCTGTTACTGCAATTAAAACAGGTAAGAATGTAAATGCTGTCCATGAAATAAAGTTTAAAATTCTGTAAGTTCCACCTGTTGTATCTATAGCATTAAGCGCAACCAAAACTCCAAGAATACCCTGAAGAATACCACAAGCTGCAAGTGTGTATAGGAA
>ERZ773208.1089-NODE-1089-length-23057-cov-6.670290_pt1 | contig 23057 bp, 15 predicted proteins | sample MGYA00581006_ERZ773208 | MGnify/ENA primary metagenome ERZ773208 (study PRJEB29015, sample SAMEA2737793) | human gut metagenome | biome: human gut; feature: human-associated habitat; material: faeces | place: China | collected 2012 ... | reverse complement strand
TGAAAGGAAACACATGAATTTCAATATAGCGTCCGGTAAACAGAGTTGCCAGATCCGCACTCAACAGGAAAGCATTGGAGCCTGTTACATAGATGTCGTATTTTCCCTTAGAGTACAGGCTGTTAATTGCCAGCTCAAACCTAGGACACATCTGAACCTCATCTACAAACAGATAGTTCGTCTTGCCTTCCTGATAATGTTCTTCCACATAGGCATGTAAGGCATGATATTCCTTGATTTCTTCATACGCCAAATCCATGAAGTCAATGAAGATAATATTGATGTTGTCAAAATTGCTTTTCAGATACTCAATATACGCCTGCATCAGTTTGGACTTACCGGATCGACGAATACCCGTGATGATCTTGATGTCAGGAGTGCCATTCAGTTCAATGATTCTATCGAGATAGGTTGCTCTCGTTATTGTCTTCATACAGCCACTCACTTTCAAAAATTGAATTTTTTTATTTTTCGAAACCGCCTCTATGTGCTTATTATACTGTCTGCGAATAGTATATGCAAGATGTCACTTTCAAAAACACAGATTTTTTCATTTTTTGAAAGTGGAAACCAAATCATCAGCCATTCTGCTCAAAATTCTGCGCACCACCGTTCCATTAAGCAGAAGCCCCTTGATTCTCGGATCAAGGGGCTTTATAATGAAGCTACTGGAACAACTTGTTCCGTTATCGTTTGAAAGGAATATAAGCCATGAGAGTTATGAGCGAAGAAACGATGGCAAGCATCATTTCCTATATTGATCAATATTACTGCGACAAGCATACTACGCCTTCTGCAGGTGAAATCTCTATGGGCGTTGGTATTCCCAGAACGACCGCTTATCGCTACCTGGTCGAAATGGACAATCGCGGAATGATCGAATACGATGGTAAATCTCGTACCATCCGTACTCCGATGATCAATAAGTTTGCTCCCGACTCTGCACCTTGTCCGCTTGTTGGATCCATTCCATGCGGTTCAGCACAGACAGAGGAAGAAAACATCCGGGAATATATCAGCCTTCCTGTTTCCCTTTTCGGGAATGGCCAGTTTTATATTCTGGAGGCCGCCGGTGACTCTATGGTTGATGCGGGCATCGATGACGGGGACCTGGTTGTTATCCGAACAGATTGCACTGCTGAAGTTGGCGACATTGTAGTTGCTCTTACCGAGGACAACGAAAACACATTGAAGGTTTATGGCGGTGTTGATCACGATACGAAGAAAGTAATTCTTGAGTATCGGAATCAGGACAAATATCCCAATGAGGTTATTCTCGTAAGATATCTGGTCGTTCAGGGCGTAGCCAAGCATGTAATCAAAGCTTTATAAGAAGACATCAATACCATCGGAAGTGACACGCGATTATGAATACATACGACGTGAAGTGCCCTATATGCGGCGCTGTCAATCGCAGTCTTTTCCTGGAGGAAACAGACGGATGGATGGAATGTGATCACTGTGGCTGTGCAGTAAGATACTGCTGGAGCCCACAGATGAGAAGACGGTCCCGATATTCGTAATCCGAAATCTGCAGGCACAGACACTGCCCGCAGACTGAACCCACGCAACAAGAAGGGAGATATGGAATTGTCTTATGAAAACTCGAAGTGGCGCTCTAGAAAGGTATATTGCCCCAACTGCCGCCATTTGGTCATTGGCTATGAAGGAAAAGATGGAGCAACAAGAATGACTTGTGACAGATGCCAGACTGTAATGGTCAGCAAGAGAATAGGCCGCAGGCATGATCGCATCGACATCTACGCCCCTGCCGGGCAGGAGCATATCTAAAACAACTAAATGAACGTGGCATAACGACGGAATGGTTGAGATGAAACAGGCTGCATAAATCCATCTCCAGGTCACATGCCGTAAGATCGGTCAGTTAAACCAGACATACATGAGAGGCTGCCGACAAGACGGGATTCCTACATAGTTAGGATCCCCGCCTTGCCGGTGGTCTCTTTTTTCATTCCGGCAAGGCTTTCGAAACTCAAACATCATATCGAAAGCCTGACATGCATTAAGGGCTGAGGATACATATATTGCTCACTTTCGAAAAATGAAAATTTTCAGTTTTTCGAAACGGCAGTATCGGTACCTTTACTTTAGTGCACCCTTTTTCGGGAACCGGGGTCAGGAACGTACTGTGGGCAATGGTATCCTTTGCTCTTCCGCAGCAGGCGGAAATGAAAACAGTATGTACTTTGACGCAAATGATTTCGCAGCCCGTTTACAGGCTCTCCGTAAAGCCCAAGGAATGACGCAGGAGGAGCTTGCCGAAGCTCTGAATATCAGCTTGGAGCATCTCAGCAAGATGGAGCGCGGTAAGAGAAAACCGTCTATCGACCTGATTGTGGCTATGGCCTGTTACTTTCATGTGAGTACCGACTATCTGCTCATGGGGAAAGATCATGACAAGGTGGACAGCCGCACAAAACTTCTGGATGTGGTGGCTCAGTTGGCGAAAATCGCAAAAAGCCTGTAAATCCGTGTGGCAATTCTATTCGGACCCCTTGGCTGTCGGGCAGGACTCTATGCACTCCCTCGCCGCTACGACTGAAACTCAATGATATATTCCCGGAATTATAAGATATAACTGATAAAATCTATATATCTGCAAATTTCGACAGTTACGAACACAAGTTTCTGAGGGAATTGCGCGATGAAATCCTCCGCTGCCCAGCGGAACAGGCAGAAAAATCTGCAAATCCGTACAACTAGGGCGGGCAACCCGTACTGCCGGTACCTAAAGAAATATCTCCCTATCCATTAAAATTGAATATGTAAGGAGCCAAGAAAGCTCCGGACATGAACCTTGAAAACTACATATCATTCTTCAGGCATGAACCTGTGATGAGGAGCTACATCAGCGGCGAAACGCACTGCCTGCCATCCGGCAGGCGAAGGTGTGAACCGGCCTGTAAGTATCGGATTGCTTCCGGTATACAGCATTGATCCATCACAGCATAATGATACTTCTGTACGCAGCTCGGTGAGAACCACGGAGGGGTTAGAGTCCCATGGATCTGGTAGCAGCCAGACGCCTGAATGTATTCCCGGCAGGCCAGAGCGTCTGCCCGTTCCCAGGGGTGTCGAGGACAAATGTGGGGATAACATATTGATTAAGATTAAGCCTATCAAGGCTTTCTTGGGCAGGAAGCGATTCCTGCCCTTTTACATAAAACTGAGCAAGGAGGAAAATCATGCTTAAAAAAGATTGGAACTATCGGCGTGGTGACATTTATCTGGTTGATCTTGGCGAACATCGCGGCAACATTCAGGGCGGCGTTCGACCGGTCATCAATATTCAGAACAACAGTGGTAATTTCTTTGGCCCGACCCTGATCGTGGTGCCGCTTACGACGGAGCTGAAGAAGCTTGGCCAGCCTACGCATTACGTCATTGAGAAGCAGCGAGGACTGAATGAAACGTCCATGAGCGAGGCAGAACAAATCGTCACCATCAATAAGTGTCAGGTCCTCCAGTATCTGGGACGCACAAGCAAAAGACATATGGAACGCATCGATGACAGCATCCGCGTGAGCCTCCACCTGAATCCGGAGGATGTATTGCCCATCCCAGAGTGTGTGGAGTTCCCCTGATATGGATATCAATGAAACAGAGCAAATTATGAACGGGAAGTGAGGAACGATACGATGGAAGCAATGGAAACCTTTGAATTACCGGCAGAGAATGCCATCGCTGTCACGGAAAAGCGTTGCTATACCGTGGAAGACCTGCAGATCATTCTCGGCATCAGCCGAGGTACTGTATACAAGCTCCTGGAGCAAAAGGAGTTCCGCTGGATGAGGATTGGAACTGCTTACCGAATTTCTAAAAAGAGCTTTGATGCGTGGCTGGATGAAAAGCTCTGATTTGTCAAGGATGTCAAGCCACCCGGTGACATCCTAACATTCAGAAATGATATCCGCTACGATGTAGCCAGGTCGAAAGACCTGGCTATCACTTTCTAAGGAGGAACCCAGAGATGGACAAGAAAAAACTACAATGTCCGTTCCGGAGATGCGGCGGATGTTAGGGCTTCGTAAGACGGACTCCTACTGGCTTGTACATAAGCAATGCTTTGAAACGGTTATAGTTAAAGGAAAGATGAGAATCGTAATCGACAGCTTTGAACACTGGTATGCCAACCAGGTAAAGTACAAGAAGGTGGACGGCCCACCGCCAGGAGAAGAGCTCAGATCCTACTCTTATTCCCCGCAGGAACTGGCAGAGGAGCTGGGCGTGTCCGACAGCATTGTTTATGATCTGATCAAGCGATACGATATCGAAACTTTTGAGGCCGATTATTGGATGCGGATCCACAAGGATGTTTTTGCAGCGTGGTACAAGGCACAATCCAGGTACCGCACAAAGGCGGACCGTGACCGAGATGCCGTGCTAGAAGCTGCATCCATGACCATGCCGGAGATGGCCAGATTGCTCTTGATTTCCAGAAAAGAGGTGTACAATATCCTGCTCACGGGCAGAGATAAAGACCAATTTGACTTTGTATATATCGCGGATCGACGCCGCGTAACAAAGGAAAGCTTCGAGCGCTGGTATGCAGGTCAGAGCAAATATCGCAAGCTTTGTGACCGGTCACCGCAGGAGATTGCTGCAATTGAGCGGAAACAGCAGGAAGCTGTAACGCCCCGTTTGAAGGTTGATGAAACCAAGGCAGCGTTCAATCTGCAGGAGGCAGCTGTGCTGCTGGATCTTACTTACAATGAGATCCGCAGGTTGATTCAGGCAGGAGAACTGGAAGCCAAGAAATATGGAACCAAGTACATGATTTCCAAGGATGATATCAAATGGTTCCTGCTGCAGCAGAAACTCGAGCGAGAAAACGAAGGAAGGAGTCACTGAAAATGGCATCGATCGTACAACGAAATAATCGTTATAATGTCGTCTATCTCTACGACGATGAGGCAACCGGCAAGCGCAAGCAGAAATGGGAAAGCTTTAAGACCATGGCCGATGCGAAACGCCGAAAGGCCGAGATTGAATATCGGCAGGAATTAGGAACCATGGTCATTCATCAGTGTAAGACAGTGAACGAGCTGCTGAAGGAGTATGTTTCTCTTTATGGCAAGACAACATGGTCCATGTCTGCATATTCCAGCAATACCGCCCTGATTGAAAATTATATCTCACCGATCATCGGCAATATGAAGCTGAGCAACGTAACTGCGCGTGTTCTGGAAAAGTATTATATGCAGCTTCTGAAAACGCCCTCGGTTCACCGCATCACGCAAAAGGAAAGATCGAAAGATGTGGTTTTTGTTGCGCCCCCTACTGTAAGAAAAGTACATAACGTTCTTCGCAGCGCATTTCACCAGGCTGTAAAGTGGGAACTCATGGAGAAGAATCCGGCAATGTATGCAACGGTCCCAAAAGCGGAAACGAAAAAACGCGAGATCTGGGATGCGCCGACTCTGTTTCATGCTATCGAAGTATGTGAGGATGAGCGGCTGAAGCTGTCCATCAATCTGGCCTTTACCTGTTCCCTTCGAATTGGAGAACTACTGGGACTGACCTGGGATTGCGTAGATATCTCTCCGGAAAGCATTGCTTCCGGAAAAGCCTGCATCTATGTGAATAAGGAACTGCAACGTGTGAGCAAGAGCGTTATGAAAACCCTAGAAAAGAAGGATGTTCTTCGTGTGTTCCCGGAGCTGAGGGAAAGCAACAAGACGGTTCTTGTATTGAAGAAGCCCAAAACGGCTACCAGTACACGAAAGATCTTCCTTCCGAAGACGGTAGCAGAGATGCTGGTCGAGTGGAAAAGAGATCAGGACTTTACGAAAGAAGCTCTGGGCAGTGAATACGCAGATTTCGATCTTGTCATGGCCAATGGCCTGGGTATGCCGACGGAGCAGTCGCGCATCACAACTCTTTTTGCTGAGCTCATTGAAAAGAATGATCTGCCGAAGGTTGTTTTCCACAGCCTTCGCCATTCCAGTATCACTTACAAACTAAAGCTGAACGGCGGCGATATCAAATCGGTTCAGGGCGATTCCGGTCATGCACAAGCCCAGATGGTTACGGATCAGTATTCGCACATTCTGGACGATGACCGCAAGAACAACGCAGCACTGTTTGAGAGAGCCTTTTACAGCGGCAAGGGGGTAGAGAGCGTTGAGGCACCGGCAGAGCCGGAAGACAAGGGACCGGCTGCCCCTGTTGGTGTAGATCCTGAGCTTCTGGCAAAGATCTTCAGCAATCCGGAGATGGCTGCGCTGCTGACGAGCCTGGCAAAAAGCCTAAATTAAAAGAAGGGCCGGAGATCAATCCGCTCCTTCACTTACATAGAGAGTATTGTAAACCCGGATTTCATTTGAACTGGGGATACAATACTCTCTTTTTTATCATCTTCCCCAGCAAATACTTTTCAGGGATTTGGATGAAAACATGTTTCGATTTTCAGTTCGATTGCGGTTGGATTTTCGCACTCAAAACTGCTAAAAATGACGATAGATAAAAATTGTTCTTCTTCCCCTTTTTAGCAAAATCTAAAAAACTGCTAATTTGAGCGGGTAAACATCTAACGACAACGGTGAACTTCGGTGAACAGGAAGCGATTCGGAATATAAAAAAGCCTGATGTTTACAGGCTTTCTTGAACACCGGTGAACGCGTATGACAATTGTTCAATAGTTCTTCTAAGCGTGGGGTCGGAGGTTCAAATCCTCTCTGGGACGCCAGAAAGCACCGCTGCAAGCCTTTTTTCGGGTCTTGCAGCGTTTTTGTTTTCTCCTTCTCCCGGTAATTTCACTTCTGTTACCGGGAAATTTTTATACGCCGCAAGCTTTTTTGTGATGGCGTTGGATTCGGCAAGGACGCATTGTTTACAATTTGGCGGTGGATTATCCCGCGCAGGGTGTGGTACAATATAAACCACACTGAAAATGCAGGGGCCGATGCTCACCATCGACCCGTAAACCTTACGGCGGCCGCTATGTGCCGCGGGCGAACCATGTCCGCCCTTACACTCTCGACGCAGGAAAGCCGCGCTGCATCTATTATAATTAAAGGGGTGTTTACCATGTGTACAGCTGCAACCTATACAACTGACAGTTTCTACTTTGGCCGCAATCTCGATTATGAATTTTCCTACGGTGACGAGGTCACCGTCACGCCGCGGGCCTACCCGTTTAGCCTGCGCTGCATGGGGGATTTCCGCACAAAATATGCGATGATCGGCATGGCCTACGTGGCGGGGGAGTACCCGCTCTACTATGACGCCGTCAATGAGAAGGGCCTGGGCATCGCAGGGCTGAACTTTGTCGGCAATGCAGTCTACCACCCGGCGCAGGATGGCAAAAGCAACGTCGCTCAGTTTGAGCTTATCCCCTGGATGCTGGGCAGCTGTGCGACGCTGGCCGAGGTGCGCACGCTGCTTGCAAAAACCAACATCGTCAATATCCCGTTCAGTGAGCAGCTGCCCCTCGCGCAGCTGCACTGGCTCATTGCCGACAAAACGGGGAGCATCGTTGTGGAGTCTACCGCCGACGGCCTGCACATCTACGATAACCCCGTCGGTGTACTGACGAACAATCCGCCGTTCCCGCAGCAGCTTTTCGCACTGAACAACTACCGCGCACTCTCGCCGCGCACGCCTGCGGTTGCGTTTGCGGACGGCCTTGACCTGCCCGTCTACAGCCGCGGCCTCGGCGCACTGGGCCTGCCGGGCGATCTGTCCAGCCAGTCCCGCTTTGTGCGTGCGGCCTTTGTGCGGATGAACGCGAAATCCGGCAGCAGCGAGGCCGAGAGCGTCGGGCAGTTCTTCCACATCCTGCACGCTGTCGAGCAGCAGCGCGGCTGCTGTGAGCTGGACGGCGGCAAGTACGAGATCACGCTCTACACAAGCTGCTGCAACGCTGACAAGGGCATTTACTACTATACGACCTACGGCAACCACCAGATCACTGCCGTCGATATGCATCGGGAAAACCTTGACGGGGACAGGCTGGTCCGCTATCCGCTGGTGCAGGGCGAACAAATTGCGCTGCAAAACTGATTTTACACCCAAAACGTGAAAAAAGCGCTTGCAACGTGCGGCAAACTATGCTATACTGTACGGTGCATGAGACTTTTCACGTCACGACGGCGTGGATAGAAATAGAAGGAGTGCTAATCTAATGAACTGGTATGAGATCGTTCTCGGCGTCGTCCTCATCGCCGTGTCCGTGTTGATCGTTGTTTTCACCCTCGCGCAGGAGCAGAAGGGCCAGGGCCTGTCCGGCGCGATCATGGGCGAAAGCTCCGCCACGATGGCAGCAGGCCGTGAGCGCGGCGTGGACGCCAAGCTGGCCAAGCTGACCAAGATCTGCGGCGTCGTTTTCTTTGTCGTCACGCTGGTCGTCTGCGTTTTGAGCGCGCGCCTGTGATTTTGGCAGGGTAACAAAGATGAAAAGGGTCCGCCAAGCGCTTTGGCTTTGTAAGCAGCGCCCCGGCGGGCCGTTTTTTGTGGATGTATATAAAGGTAGGGCACCGTCGGATGGCGGTGCGACGTAAATTAAAGGAGCAACTATGACACCGTTACAGAAATCTATTTTAAACGCGGTCAAGCGCCGTCCCATGACGCTGCGCGAACTGCAGAACAACCTGCAGGTGGACAACTCCCGCCTGCGCACCACCGTTTCCGCTATGGTCGCCACCGGCGAGCTGTCGATGCGCAACGGCACCTATGTGCCCGGCTTTGCGACCTATGAGAATGCTGCAGCCCCCAACACGATTCCCTGCACGCTCGTCAAGCTGGCCGCGCGCTTCGGCTTTGCCAGCCGTGACGACGGCGAGGGCGACATCTTCATCCCGGGCCGCGCGCTGCACGGCGCAATGCCCAACGATAAGATCAACGTCAAGCTGTTCGACCACCCGCGCGTGGAGGGTTCCTCCGAGGGCGAGGTCGTCGAGGTCACGGTCCCGAACAACCGCTTTGCGGGCACGGTCTGCCTGTCCGAGGATGGCCGCATGGCCGTGGAGCCGGACGGCTGCCGCGACGTGAAGTTCCTGCTGGCCAAGCAGGGGAGCGAGGGCGTGCACCTGGGTGACAAGGTCGGCTTCCTCATCACCCACCGCGGCAACCGCCATAGCGACCACCGCGCCGCCGTTGTCGAGAAATTCGGCTCCTCCGACTATGCGTCCGAGTGCGCCAAGGCCATCCTGTATGGCCGCAGCGTCCGCCAGGAGTTCCCGCCGGAGGTGCTGGAGGAGGCCCACGCCTACGACAACGCCACGATTGACCCCGCCGAGGCCGCGAAGCGCCTGGACCTGCGCGGCATTCCCATCTTCACGATTGACTCCGCCGAGACGAAGGACATCGACGACGCCATCAGCCTGCAGAAGCTGGACGACGGCTACGAGCTGGGCGTTCACATTGCCGACGTCAGCCACTATGTCCGCCCCGGCACTGCGCTGAATGAGGAAGCGTTCGAGCGCGCGACGAGCATTTACTACGCCGACAAGGTCATCCCGATGCTGCCGACCCAGCTGTCCAACGGCATCTGCTCGCTGAACGAGGGCGAGGACCGCCTGGCGTTCTCCTGTCTGATGCGACTGGACGAGAACGGCGAAATCCGCAGCTACAAGTTTGTCAAGAGCGTCATCTGCAGCCGCGTCAAGGGCGTGTACAAGGAGATCAACGCCCTGCTGGAGCCCCCGGAATCTGAAACAGACGCCGACCTGACCGAACTCAAGACGAAGTATGAGGCCGTGCTTGACCAGCTGCCCACGATGGACGAGTTGTACCGCAAGCGCCTGGTCCTGCGCAAGGCCCGCGGCGGCATGGATATCGAGTCCAACGAGGCTAAGCTCGTCATGGACGAGAACGGACGCTGCATCGACATTGTCAAGCGTGACCGCGGCACGTCCGAGTGCATGATCGAGGAGTTCATGCTGCTGGCGAACCAGTGCGCCGCCAACGCGGGCCGCACAAACAAGGCCCCGTTCGTCTACCGCGTGCACGAGGCCCCCGACGCCGAGAAGATGGAAAAGCTGTCCGCCACGCTGTTGGCCTGCGGCCTGAACGCCAAGTTCAAGAACCCCATCCCGACGCAGCTCGAGCTGGCGGCCCTGCTGGACGAGACCCGCGGCCAGCCCATCCAGATCCCCGTCCACACCGGCATTCTGCGCAGCATGCAGAAGGCCCGCTACGCCCCGCAGCCCCTGGGCCACTACGGTCTGGTGCTGGCGGACTACGCCCACTTCACCAGCCCCATCCGCCGCTACCCCGATTTGGCGATTCATCGTATTTTGACCGAGATGCTGAACGGTGTCTCCGCCAGCCAGCTGCAGCGCGACTTCAACGAGTTTGCCCAGCAGGCCAGCGAGAAGTCCAGCAAGCAGGAGGTCGCCGCCGTGCGCATTGAGCGCGATGTCGAGGACCTGTACAAGGCCGAGTATATGCACAACCATCTCGGTGAGGTCTACACCGGCACGGTGGCCGGCATCACGCCCCGCGGCGTCTTTGTCGAGCTGGACAACACGGTGGAGGGCTTTGTCCCCGCCGCGCAGCTCTGCAAGGGTGAACCGCAGGTCATCGACGGCGTCAGCATGCTGGACCCGCTGACCGGCAAGAGCTGGATGCTGGGTTCTTCCATGAAGATCCGGGTTGCGGCCGCCGATGTGGCGCTGGGCCGTATTGATTTTGAGTATATGGTGGAGTAATTTCCCACGCCATACAATAGAAAACTCCCTGTCCGCACCGGGCAGGGAGTTTTTTGCGTCTTATATCACCTTATGCTCCATCCATTTCCCGCGGGCAAACCGCACAAGGAAACACAGGCTGCGGCAGATCCAGTCGATGAACATACCGAACCAGACGCCGGTCAGTCCTAAGTGGAACTGCAGAACAAAGATATAGCTCAGAATCACGCGGAACAGCCACATGCTGACGATGCTGACCGACATCGTAAACTTGGCGTCGCCGCCCGCGCGCAGGGCGTTGGGCAGGGTAAAGCTCGTTGCCCAGAAGAAGATGCTGAACAGGTTGAACCAGTGGACCACGTGGGTACACATGGCGGATGCCTCCGCCGAGAGGTTGAACCAGGTCACGACCTCGGGCATCAGGAAGAACAGTGCCGCGTTCGTGACGGCCAGCCCCGTGATGGCGATGCCCAGCAGCGTGACGGAATAACGCTGCGCCTGCTTTTTCTCGCCTGCGCCAAGGCACTGCCCGATGACCGGGATCGTGGCAAGGCTCATCGTGTTGCCGGGGATGTTCGCCAGCGTCGAGACCGAGTTTGCCACGGCATTGGCCGCGATGGCCGAGGTGCCTAAGGTAGATGTCAGGCTGCTGACACACAGCTTGCCGATCTGGAACATGCCGTTTTCCAGACCCGACGGGATGCCAATGGACAAAATCTGCATGATGGGCCTGCGCCGGGGCCGCAGGTCAGCGAAGCGCTGCACGCGCAGGGGATTGTGCAGGTCCTGGTTCTGCCACAGGATGAACACCGCAGCGAACACACGCCCGATCAGCGTGGCCAGTGCCGCGCCGATAACGCCCATGCCGAAACCGTAGATCAGCAGCGCGTTGCCCGCAATGTTGATGACGTTCATGACAAGGCTGGCCAGCATACTGATGCGGCTGTTGCCCTGCGCACGGAACAGCGCCGCGCCGCCGTTGTACAGGCCGATGAAGGGGTAGGACACCGCACTGATAAGGAAGTACTGCTGCGCAAACCGCATGACATCCTCGTCAATGCTGCCGAACACTATCCGAAGGATCAGGCGGGAGAGCAGCATACAGACAACACCCACCGCAACCGTAGAGATGCCCAGCACGCTGTACAGCTGGGCGGCGCTGCGGCTGGCGTTTTCCTCATCCCGGCGGCCCAGATACTGGCTGGCAATGACAGCACCGCCGGTAGCCAGCGCGGACAAAATCTGAATAATCAAAATATTCAGGCTGTCCACCAGCGATACGCTGGAGACAGCGGCCTCACCCACACCGGCGACCATCAGCGTGTCGGCCATGCCCATCGTGACGCTTAATGTCTGCTCCAGCAGCAGGGGCCAGATCAGGGTGAACAGCGCCCGCCTGGTAAACAGGGGACCTTGTGATTTTGCAGTGGCTGTCATGGTAAACTACCATCCTCTTTTACTTGGATTTTACCATTAGTATACAGCAAAATCTATGCGAAATCAAGGATTTGACACTTGTACAAAAAATGCCCGAGAACGCTGTAGCTGCGCCCTGTACAGCAAAAATCCGCAAAAATCAAATCGCAAGGATTTTGCCCACTTTTGCGGCGGCAAAAAGCCCCGGCCACAAAAGCTAGTGGCCGGGGCAGATCATGCGGCGGCTTGCAGGAGCCGCAGAGGGGTGGTGGTTAGAAGTCGACCTCGGTGTCGTAGTAGCAGCACTTCAGCAGCTTTTCCATCTCCTCCTGGGTCGGCTGGCGCGGGTTGGAGCCGGTGCAGGCATCGGCAATCGCGTTCTTTGCAATCTCGGGCAGTCTCTCGAGGAATACGTTCTCGGGGACAAAGCCCTGCTCGGCGGGGTAGGAGTCGGGGCCGTAGTGGCCGATGCAGTGCGGGATGTTCAGATCGTCGTTCATGCCGCGCAGATATTGGATGAGCAGCGCGACCTTCTCGTCGTCGTTCTCGCCGCCCAGGTGCATCTTGTCGGCAATGACGCCGTAGCGTGCCTTGGCGGTGGGATCCTTCGCGTTGTAGGCGATAACCTTGGGCAGGTACATGGCGTTGGCTGCGCCGTGGATGATGTGTGCGCCGTAATCGGCAAACGCCGCGCCGGTCTTGTGGGCCATGCTGTGTACGATGCCGAGCAGCGCGTTCGAGAACGCCATACCGGCCAGGCACTGGGCATTGTGCATCGCGTCGCGCTTATCCATATCGCCGTTGTAGCTGCCGACCAGATCCGCCTGGATCATCTCGATGGCGTGCAGGGCCAACGGGTCGGTAAAGTCGCAGTTCGCGGTGGAGACGTAGGCCTCGATGGCGTGGGTCATGGCGTCCATGCCGGTGTGGGCGACGAGTTTCTTGGGCATCGTGTGGGCCAGCTCGGGGTCAACGATGGCGACATCGGGCGTGATCTCAAAGTCGGCGATGGGGTACTTGATGCCCTTCTGGTAATCGGTGATGATCGAGAAGGCCGTGACCTCGGTGGCCGTACCGGAGGTGGAGGAGATGGCGCAGAAGTGGGCCTTGCGGCGCAGCGGCGGGATGCCGAACACCTTGCACATATCCTCAAACGTGATGTCGGGGTACTCGTACTTGATCCACATGGCCTTGGCTGCGTCGATGGGGGAGCCGCCGCCGATTGCGACGATCCAATCGGGCTGGAACTTTTCCATGGCGGCAGCACCCTTCATGACCGTCTCCACGGACGGGTCGGGCTCGATGCCTTCAAACAGCTCTACCTCCATGCCGGCCTCTTTTAAGTAGGCCTCGGCGCGGTCCAGGAAGCCGAAGCGCTTCATCGAACCGCCGCCGACGCAGATCATGGCGCGCTTGCCGGGCAGCGTTTTCAACGCTTCCAGCGCGTGGGGGCCGTGGTAAAGGTCACGGGGTAAAGTAAATCTAGCCATAGGGTTTGCCTCCTTTAAAATAGCTCTCTCTGACTTTGACAATTAAATATCAAAAGCTGTTATTAACAGTATACACCTTATGTGTCTAAACGGTCAATCGACAATACAGAGAATTTTCCGGCGATAATTCAGCATTTTGCCAGTGGAACACTCATAGGCTGTTCTATGGGGAAGGGGGCAGGAGCTATGCGTCCGATCACGCCGCAGCAGAATACAAAAATGCGCATGCGCATGCGGCTTTTGGCGGCGGTGCTGGCGGTGGGGTGTCTGGGCGGGCTGACGGTGCGGCTGTTTGTGCTGATGCTGCGCGACCCCGGCGGCTACGCGGCACGCGCCGCCGACCAGCAGCTGCGCGGGGCCACGCTGCCCGCCGCCCGCGGGGAGATCTATTCCGCCGACGGTACGCTGCTGGCCGCCAGCGAGACCTGCTGGACCATCCGCGCTGCCCCGCGGGAGATGGCCGACGACGCCGTAGAACCGGCTGCGCGGGCGTTGAGCGAAATTTTAGAGCTGGACTACGCCGATACGCTGGCCAAATTCAGCCAGCGAACCTCTAACGACTGCCTGCTGCGCCGCCGCGTGGATAAGACGATGGCCGACGCTGTGCGGGACTGGTGCCGGGCGAACGGTGTGGACGGCATACAAATTCGGCAGGATACCCGCCGCGTCTACCCGCAGGGGAATTTTATGGGCGGCATTTTAGGCTTTACCGACGTGGACAACGCGGGCCTGTGGGGGCTGGAACTGCGTTACAACGACGAATTGACCGGGCAGAACGGGCGCATCCTGACCGCCAAGAACGCCTGGGGCTACGATATGCCGACCCACTACCAGACGCTGGTGGACGCCGTGCCCGGCAGCACGCTGACGCTGACCATCGACGCGAACATTCAGCACTGGCTCGAAAGCGCACTGTCCGCCGCTGTGACGGAGCATCATGTGGCCGAGCGCGGCGTCGGCATCGTGATGGACGTCCACACCGGGGCCGTGCTGGCAATGTCCTGCCAGCCCGACTACGACCCGAACGCGCCGCGGACCCTTATAAATAAAGAAGTCCGTGACGCTGTGAATGCCCTGAGCGGCGAGGAGCGCAGCGCCGCGCTGCAAAAGGCCCAGCAGGCACAGTGGCGCAACAAGGCCATCAGTGACCTGTATGAGCCGGGCAGCGTGTTCAAGCTCATCACGGCGTCGGCGGCGCTGGACTCCGGGGCGTGTAAGGCCACGGACTATTTCACCTGCGCGGGTAAAATAACCGTCGCAGGCACGCGGTTCCGCTGTGCAAACGGGCATATCCACGGCACCGAGACCTTCGCCCGGGGGCTGGCTGTCAGCTGCAACCCCTGCTTTATCCAGATCGGTGCGCGGCTTGGAAAAGAACGCTTCTGCGATTACTTTGCGGCCTTCGGCCTGCGGGAGGCCACGGGCATCGACCTGCCGGGCGAGGTCAGGCGCAGCGAATACTACACGGCGGACCGGATGGGCCCGGTGGAGCTGGCGAGCTGCTCGTTCGGGCAGAGCAGCAAGGTCAGCTACCTGCAGATGCTCACGGCGGTCTGTGCGGTGGTAAACGGCGGCGAGCTGATGCAGCCCTACGTTGTGGCGAAAATCACGGCGCCTGACGGCACTGTTGTGAAGGAAGTGCAGCCGACGGTGAAGCGCCGCGTCATCAGCGCGGAAACCTCAGCCACGATGTGCCGCCTGATGGAGGGTGTCGTTACAGGCGGCACGGGTAAGCAGGCCGCGCTGGCGGGCTACCGCATCGGCGGTAAGAGCGGCACGAGCCAAAAGCTGGACAGCGCCAACGAGGGCGCGCGCATTGCGAGCTTTGTCTCTGTTGCGCCCATCGACGACCCCAAGGTCGCTGTGCTGGTCTGCCTGGATGAGCCCCACAGCTGGACGACGAGCGGCGGCGCGCTCTCCGGGCCGGTGTGCGCCGAGGTACTGGGAAAGGTGCTGCCGTATCTGGGCGTCGAGCCGGAAAGTGCGGAGTGATGGGAAACGGGCACGGGCGGATATGGAATCCGCCCCTACGTTGAATCGGGAAAGCGCAGGGTGACGGGGCTCTGCCCGTTTGCCGCTGCACTATACAAAAAACTCTGCGCCGTCCCTCTTGACATTCCCCAATCCGGTGTTATACTGGTAAAGTACGCAAACGAACAGTTAGACAACGAACAATTCGAAGTCTAACTTCTTGGACCCGAAAATCGTAAAGGAGGGAAGAAATGCACGAATCATCGCATGATGACTGCGGCTGCTGCGCGGATGCCCACTTCGGCGCACTGCTGAACCAGACCTCGCGGCTCATCCGCCGTGCGCTGGATGCCCGCATCAACGCCGAGGTCAGCTCGGAGCTGTCGGGCGTGCGCGGCATGGTGCTGGGCGACATCGTCCGTGCCGAGCGCCAGGGCCGCGACGTCTACCAGCGCGACATTGAGCAGTGGTTCAACATTCGCCGCTCCAGCGTCACCGCCATGCTGCAGGGTATGGAGCAGGATGGCTTCATCACCCGCAGCGCCGTGGCGAAAGACGCCCGCTTAAAGCGCCTTATCGCTACAGAGAAGGGCCGCGCCTGTCACAAGCAGATCGAGGCAAGCATTGCGCGGTTTGAGGATGACCTGCAAAGCGGCATTGACCCGCAGCAGGCCGCCGCGGCCCGCGCTGTGCTGGAGCAGACCCTGCGCAACGCACAGCACATCCTGCAAGAGGAAAATACCAACCAAGAGAGGGGAAATACCAATTGTTAAAAACACTCGGACGTGAAACCAAGGGCTTCCGCCTGGTCTCCGTGCTGACGCCGATCTTTATGATCGCGGAGGTCATCATGGAAATGATCATCCCGAAGCTGATGGCCTCCATCATTGATAACGGCGTCACGCCGGGCAATATGCAGGTCATCTACACCGTCGGCGCACAGATGGTCGTCGCGGCGCTGTTCGGCCTGCTGTTCGGCATTCTGGGCGCGGTGGCCGGCTCCCACGCGGCCACGGGCTTTGCCCGCAACCTGCGCCGCGGCATGTTCCGCAACATCCAGACCTTCAGCTTTGCCAACATTGACAAGTACTCCACCGCGGGCCTGGTCACCCGCATGACCACCGACGTCACCAACATCCAGAACGCCTACCAGATGCTGCTGCGCATGTCGGTGCGTGCGCCCGCCAGCATGATCGTGGCGCTGATCATGTCCTACACGATCAACCGTCGGCTGGCAAACATCTATTTGATCGCCGTCATCCTGCTGGGCTGTGCGCTCGCCTTTATTATGAGCCGCGCCACCAAGTACTTCGGCGAGGCATTCCGCAAGTACGACGACCTGAACGAGAGCGTGCAGGAGAATGTCTCCGCCATCCGCGTTGTCAAGGCCTATGTGCGCGAGAAGTTTGAGGGCGAGAAGTTCCGCAAGGCCAGCGAGAATGTGCGCAATCTGCTGATGCGTGCCGAGCTGATCCTGGCCTGGAACGCTCCGCTCATGCAGCTGACCGTCTACAGCTGCATCCTGCTCATCTCCTGGATCGGTGCCCAGCTCATCGTCAGCTCCGGCGCAACGACCTTCACCACCGGCGACCTGATGAGCATGCTGAGCTACTGCATGAACATCCTTATGAGCCTGATGATGCTGTCCATGGTGTTCGTCATGATCACGATGTCTGTAGCCTCCGCCAAGCGCGTGGCCGAGGTGCTGGACGAGCAGTCCGACCTGACGAACGGTGAGGACCCTGTTATGGAGGTCAGGGACGGCTCCGTCAAGTTCGACCACGTCAGCTTTGCCTATAAAAAGGATGGCGAGAAGGCCCTCGAGGACATTGACCTCGACATCAAGTCCGGCGAGACCATCGGCATCATTGGCGGCACCGGTTCGGCTAAGTCCAGCCTTGTGCAGCTGCTGCCGCGTCTGTACGACGTGACCGAGGGCAGCGTGACCATCGGCGGCGTTGATGTGCGCAGATATGACCTCGACACCCTGCGCAACAACGTCGCCATGGTGCTGCAGAAGAACGAGCTGTTCAGCGGCACGATTGCCGAGAACCTGCGCTGGGGCAACCCCGACGCCACCGACGCCGAGATCGAGGACGCCTGCAAGCAGGCCTGCGCCGATGAATTTATCGAGCGCTTCCCCGACAAGTACCAGACCCACATCGAGCAGGGCGGCAATAACGTCTCCGGCGGCCAGAAGCAGCGCCTCTGCATTGCCCGCGCACTGCTGAAAAAGCCCCGCATCCTGATCCTGGACGACTCCACCTCCGCCGTCGATACCGCGACGGACGCAAAGATCCGCCATTCGTTTGCGGAAAAAATCCCCGGCACGACGGTGTTCATCATCGCCCAGCGCATTTCCTCCGTGGAAAATGCGGACAAGGTCCTCGTGCTCGACAACGGCAGGGTCAGCGGCTTTGACACCCCGGCCAACCTGCTGAAAACAAATGCCATCTACCAGGATGTCTACAACAGCCAGACCAAAGGTTCCGGCGACTTTGATGAGAAGGGAGGGGAGGCATAATGGCACAGCAGCCTAAAGTCGTAAAGGTCGGCCCCGGCGGGCGCAGCAATGGCCCCCGCCCCAAGGTCGAAAACCCCGGCAAGGTGTTCAAGCGCATCCTCGCCTATGTCATGAGCCGCTATAAGGCACAGGTCATTGTGGTGCTCTGCTGCATTCTGCTGGCTGTGTTCGCCCAGCTGCAGGGCGTCATGTTCTCCCAGACGCTGATCGACAGCTACATTTTGCCGCTGCTCAAGGCGGGCAGCACGGACTTCAGCGGCCTGGCCGCGGCTATCCTGCGCGTGGCAGTCATCTACTGCGTCGGCATCGCTGCTGTCTTTGTGCAGAACCGCCTGATGGCAAGGATCACCCAGGGCACGCTGAAGGACCTGCGTGACGAGATGTTCACCCACATGCAGACGCTGCCCATCAAATACTTTGACACCCACGCCCACGGCGACATTATGTCGGTCTACACGAACGACATTGACACGCTGCGCCAGATGATCAGCCAGAGCCTGCCGCAGCTCGTCAACACGGTTGTGACCCTCGTCGGCGTGCTGGCCTCGATGCTCTATCTGAGCGTCCCCCTGACGGTGCTGGCCCTCGCGATGGTCGGCGTCATGCTGCTGGCGACGAAGTACCTGACCGGCAACTCCGGCAAATACTTCATCAAGCAGCAGCAGGAGCTGGGCAAGGTCAATGGCTACATTGAGGAAATGATGAACGGCCAGAAGGTCATCAAGGTCTTTTGCCATGAGGAAATTGCCATTGAGGAGTTCGACAGGCTCAACGATGAGCTGTTCCACAGCGCCGACAAGGCAAACTCCTATTCGCTGGTAGCAATGCCCGTCAACGGCCAGTTGGGCAACCTGTCCTACGTGTTCTGCGCCATCCTCGGCGGTGCGCTGGCTATCAACGGCTTCGGCGGCTTTACGCTGGGCGGCCTCGCCAGCTTCCTTGTGCTGACCCGCCAGTTCAACCAGCCCATCAGCCAGATCTCTATGCAGCTGAACTCCGTCGTTATGGCGCTGGCCGGCGGTGCGCGTATCTTTGCACTGCTGGATGAAAAGCCCGAGGTCAATGAGGGCGACATCACCCTGGTCCACGCCAAGTACGAAGCGGACGATACTGTCACCGAGACGAACGAGTCCACCGGCATGTGGGCGTGGAAACGCATGGATGCCGACGGCAAGCCCCGGTACACCAAGCTGGAGGGCGACATCGTCTTTAAGGATGTGGACTTCGGCTACGACGAGAAGAAGATCGTCCTGCATGACATCAACCTGTATGGCCGTCCGGGGCAGAAGATCGCCTTTGTCGGCTCCACCGGCGCGGGCAAGACGACGATCACGAACCTTATCAACCGCTTCTACGACATCCAGAAGGGCCGGATCCTGTACGACGGCCACGACATCAAGTCCATTGAGAAGGACGCGCTGCGCTCCTCTCTGGGCATCGTCCTGCAGGATACCCACCTGTTCACCGGCACGGTCATGGAGAACATCCGTTATGGCCGCCTGACTGCCACCGATGAGGAGTGCATGGCCGCCGCGAAGCTCGCGAATGCGGATACCTTCATCAAGCATCTGCCCGACGGCTACAACACGATGCTGACCGGCGACGGCACGAACCTGAGCCAGGGCCAGCGCCAGCTGCTGGCGATTGCCCGCGCGGCTGTCGCAGACCCGCCGGTGCTGATCCTGGACGAGGCAACGTCCTCCATCGACACCCGCACCGAGAAGCTTGTGCAGGACGGCATGGACGGCCTGATGTATGGCCGCACGACCTTCGTCATTGCCCACCGTCTGTCCACCGTGCGCAACTCGGACTGCATCATGGTGCTGGAGCAGGGCCGTATCATTGAGCGCGGCACCCACGACGAGCTGATCGCCCAGAAGGGCCGCTATTACCGCCTGTACACCGGCAACTTTGCCGAGAACTCTTAAGCGCAGGGATGTCGAAAAAAGCCGCAAAACGGCATAAAATCAATCAAAACTGCCGGGATAGCATCTGCCGTCCCGGCGGTTTTTGTGCAAAATGCCGCAACAGCGCCAAAAAGTTGACGGGAAGGTAAAAAGTGGTTATAATAGGATACGTAGACACGCAAAAAGCGGTGTTTGACCACGCGGCATGAGGGAAACTACAAACAAGATTTGCCGCATAATATACATGATATACCTATAGGAGGAACAAATATGGCACCGAAGAAGATTGCACAGACCGTACTTACCGAGGGTAAGTTCTATACCATCAGCGCCGCCAACGGCAAGGTCATTGAGGTTGCTGACTATAACATTGACAATGGCGCGAAGATCCAGCTGATGGACAACGCCAACTTTGAGTGGCAGCAGTGGAACTTCGTCGCAGCAGGCGACGGCGTTTACCGCATCCAGAACCGCTTCACCGGCAAGATGATGGATCTGGACATGGGCGGCGTCAGCGACGGCACCCGCGTCCACCAGTGGGAGGGTGCCCAGGCATCCAGCCAGCTGTGGGTCGTGGAGCCTACCAACGATGGCCGCGTCAAGATCAAGTCCAACCTGGCCGGCAAGCTGCTGGACCCCGGCATGGCTACCGAGAACGGCACCGTGCTGCAGATCTGGGCTGACGTCAACGGTGACAACCAGTTCTGGACCATCAACGAGGTCACCCGCAAGCCCAAGACCAGCGTGAAGGCCACCACCGTTAAGGCCAAGGCCGCTGCCGAGAAGGCCGCCACCGAGGTCGTCAAGGCTGCTGAGCCTGTCGTCGAGAAGGCCGTCAAGGTTGCCAAGCCTGCCGCTGAGAAGGCCGTCAAGGCTGCCAAGCCTGCCGCTGAGAAGGCTGTCAAGGCTGCGAAGCCCGTCGTCGAGAAGGCCGTCAAGGCTGCCGAGCCCGTCGTTGAGAAAACCGTCGAGGCTGCGAAGCCCGTCGTCGAGAAGGCCGTCAAGGCTGCCGAGCCTGTCGTTGAGAAGGCTGTTGAGGCTGCCAAGCCCGCAGCCGAGAAGGCCGTCGAGGCCGTCAAGACCGCCGCTGCCAAGACCAACACCCGCAAGGGCGGCAAGGGCAAGCGCCGCAAGTAATTTGCCCTTGTAACTATTCCTCTGTAATTTTTGTGCTGTAACGAGAAAACCCCGCCCCGTCAGGATGCAGTTCCTGACGGGGCGGGGTTATTTTTTGTTTGTGGCTGAAAAGCCTTCCCCTACGGGGGAAGGTGGCCCGAAGGGCCGGATGAGGGGCGGGTGTGCCAGTATTGCCCGTGAACGAGCTGCGGCGGAAACGCTGCCCTCATCAGTCACCTGCGGTGACAGCTTCCTTCACGGGGGAAGCCTTCAGACTTACCCCAGCGCCGCAATGCTCTCCTTGATCTTGGCGGCCTTGTCCTGGGCGGCAGCCAGCTTGGCGCGGGTCTCCTCGACGAGCTTCGCCGGGGCCTTCTCGACGAACTTCGGGTTGTTCAGCTGGTTCGTGAACATGCCCAGCTCCTTCTCGGCCTTGGTCAGCTCCTTGTTCAGGCGGGCCAGCTCCTTGTCGCGGTCAATCAGCTCCATCATCGGGATAAAGCCCTTCGCGTCGGGGGTCGCCACGTTGACCATGCCGTCGGTGCTGCCCTCGTACTTTGCCGTGACCGTCACGTCGGTGGCAAAGGCAAAGCGGGCCAGATACGCGCCGCCCTTCTCAAACGCGGCGGGGGAGGCAGTCTCAATGACCATGCTCGTCTTTTTGGCGGGGTGGACGTTCATCTCGGCACGCATGGCGCGGACAGCCTTGATGTAGTCCATCAGCTTCTCAAAGTCGGCGCAGTCCTCGGCCCAGACCTTCATGTTCTCGTCGCCGGGCCACTTCTCGTTCATGATGGTCTCGGCGCTGCCGGGCAGAGCCTGATAGATCTCCTCGGTGATGAACGGCATGAAGGGGTGCAGCAGCTTGAGCGCCTTGTCCAGCACGTAGACCAGCACCTTGCGGGCCGCGTCGGCGGCTGCCGCGTCCTCGCCGTTCAGGCGGGTCTTGCAGATCTCGATATACCAGTCGCAGTAGACCTCCCAGATGAAGTTCTCGACCTTCTCGGCGGCCAGACCCAGCTCGTACTTGTCGAGGTTGGCGGTAGCCTCGGCGGCGACCTTGGCAAGCTCGGACAAAATCCACTTGTCGCTCATGTCGAGCAGGCTTTCCTCGGGCAGACCCGGCTCAAAGTCCTCGGGCAGGTTCATCTGCACAAAGCGGGAGGCGTTCCACAGCTTGTTGGCAAAGTTGCGGCAGGCAAGGACTTTTTCATCGCTGTAGCGCATATCGTTGCCTGCGGTGGAGCCGATGATCAGCATCATGCGCAGCGCGTCCGCGCCGTACTGCTCAATGACCTCCAGCGGGTCAATGCCGTTGCCCAGGGATTTGGACATTTTGCGGCCCTGGCTGTCGCGGACAATGCCGTGGATCAGTACCGTGTCAAACGGTGCCTTGCCGGTGTAGGCCAGACCCGAGAAGATCATGCGGGACACCCAGAAGCCGATGATGTCATAGCCGGTGACCAGCGTGTTCGTGGGGTAGAAGTAGTTGTAATCCTCGGCGTTCTCGTTGGGCCAGCCCAGCGTGGAGAACGGCCACAGGGCAGAGCTGAACCAGGTGTCCAGCGTGTCGGGGTCCTGGGTCATGTTGGAGCTGCCGCACTTGGGGCAGGTGCAGGGGGCTTGCTTGGCCACGACGGTCTCGCCGCAGTCGTCGCAGTACCAGGCGGGGATCTGGTGGCCCCACCACAGTTGGCGGCTGATGCACCAGTCACGGCCGCCCTTCATCCAGTTGATATAGTTCTTGGTGAAGCGCTCGGGCACGAACTTGATCTCGCCCTTCTCGACGCTCTCGATGGCGGGCTTGGCCAGCGGCTCCATCTTGACGAACCACTGCTTGGAGACCATCGGCTCAATGACCGAGTGGCAGCGGTAGCAGGTGCCCACGTCGTGGGTCAGCGGCTCGGTCTCCTTCAGCGCACCGCAGGCCTCCAAATCGGCCAGAATGGCCTTGCGGGCCTCCAGCGCGGTCATGCCGGCA
>ERZ773208.1087-NODE-1087-length-23096-cov-9.864199_pt1 | contig 23096 bp, 21 predicted proteins | sample MGYA00581006_ERZ773208 | MGnify/ENA primary metagenome ERZ773208 (study PRJEB29015, sample SAMEA2737793) | human gut metagenome | biome: human gut; feature: human-associated habitat; material: faeces | place: China | collected 2012 ... | reverse complement strand
ATTATTATCATATATTAAAGCAAATGTTGCACCAATATTAGTTGATTTTATATCTGGTAAGGATTTGAATGGTGCAGTTGTAATACCTGCCAATGTTGATGTTAAAGAGTTAAATGGTCATTATGATGGAGCAGATTTTATGCCACCTAAATGGCTTAATGAAATATTAAGTACAAATGCCAGTAGAATATTAGTAATTGATAAAATTGATTTGATTTCTAAAGAAGAACAATTAAAGTTTTGTGAATTATTAGAACATAGGAAAATATCTACATTTGAATTACCTAAAAGTTGTATAATAATTGTTACTGCAAATGAAATAAATAAAGATAAAATAAGTGAAGAAATATTTTCATTAGTTGCACGAATTTGAGGTGTAAGTTATGAAATATGATATAGCAGCATTAAAAAGAAAAATGCTTGTTAAATATCCCTTTTTTGGGAGTGTAGTAGCAAGTGTAGATTATAAAGAAAACAAAGATATTTCAACTGCAGACACAGATGGAGAAACAATATATTATAATCCTGAATATTTAGAGGGATTAAGTGTTGAGGAACAAACTTTTATATTTGCCCATGAAGTATGTCATATTGCATTCAATCATATATTAAGAAGTGAAGGTAAGAATCCTGAATTATGGAGTATTGCTACTGATGGTGTTATTAATCAATTTTTAAAACGAGATGGTTTAAAAATTGCACCGGGTGGTGTTGATATGGCAGAAGCTATTAATTATGATGCTGAACAATTATATGAAAAATTATTACAAGAAAAACAACAAAGCGGACAAGGTAATCAGCAACAAAGTAGCGATGATAGTCAAGGTGGAAATAATCAACAACAACCTCAATCACAACAAGATAATGGAGAAACACAAAATCAAGAAAGTAAGCAACAAAGTAGTGATGGAGGACAAAGTGGTGATAATCAACAACAATCTCAATCACAACCGCAAGGTAATTCAGGTAGTGGAGGTTCACAAGACCCAAAAAAACAATCACAAGAACAGAGTGGTGGTGAATCTGAGGAAGATTCACAAAAAGAAGATAAATCAAAACAAGATGTTGGGCATGATACTCACAGTATGTGGGCACAAGCAGTAAAAAAACATAAAGAACAACAAGAAAAAACTAAACTTGAAAAGAAACAGGAAGAACTTGAAAGTATGGGAGAAAAAGATGCTTTTAAAAAGAACCTTGAAGATAAGAAAAAACAGCTAGAAGAATTAAAAGAGGCAATTTCAAAACAGGCATCACAGGCTGGTACATCAACGAATAGAGATATTAGAACAGTTAATGATATAGGTTCTGCTAAACCATTAATTGATTGGCGTTATGTTTTAAGAGATGCAATTAAGTATGATGTTGATTGGTCTTATAAAAATGCAACATTAGAAGATGGTGTAGTTAGTGCTAATTTAGAAGAACAACCAATGCCAGAAACTGAAATTGTTCTTGATACAAGTGGCTCAATAAATGAAGTATTATTAAAGAACTTTTTAAGAGAATGTAAAAATATATTACAACATACTAAATTAAAAGTTGGATGTTTTGATACAGAATTTTATGGATTTTATGAGATTAGAACAGAAGAAGATATAGAAAAGATGCGATTTGAAGGTAGAGGAGGTACTGACTTCGATGTTGCTGTGGGTGCTTTCTCAAGACAAGTTGAAAATAAAATAATTTTTACTGACGGTAAAGCTTCAATGCCAGATATGACACTTGATGCAATATGGATAGTTTTTGGTGGTAAAAAAATTAACCCTAAAGGTGGTAAAGTAATTCATATAGACAATGAACAACTTGAAAGACTATATAATTATCAAATGACTAATGAAACAAAAGAAAGGACAAGGTAAAACAAAGATTTAGAAAAAATTCTGAATCTTTTTTGTATAATTTTAATCTTCCTTTATATATAATGAGAATCATTATTGCATAACAAATATATGGTTCAATGTCAAGAAGTGTTGGTAGACAAAAAAACTAATGATAAATGAACTGTAAAAGGTGACTAGAAATAGTCTTCTTTTATTATGTTAAAAGAGGATTACAAATACCTTTAATAAGCATAATTCTAGCTTTTAAATGAGAAAACTTTCTATAGCCACAAGCATTATGTTTAACTTGTTTAATAAGGTTATTGGTATCTTCAACTAAATAATTAGATAAATCATAATTGAAAACATTAATTATATAATCTTCGAAATTCAAGAAAGTTTTAATGGCAGTTTTAGAATATTTATTTAATTTTTTTGTTTGCTACATTATGAATAATATTTAAGAATTTATTTTTATCACAATTATTAATAAATTTAATAATACCTTGATATAAATTATAAGTATAATTTAATATGCCATCAACAAAAATCTTTCTTTTTTTTAATATTTTTATGATATATTTGTTATAATAATAAAAGGAGGATAAAATGGAAAGAAAAGATATAATTAATAATAAGAAAACAGGTTGGTTAAACCTAAATGAAGTAGAAAAAAAGAATGTATTTGAATTTTCGGAAGGATATATGGATTTTTTAAATAAATCTAAAACTGAAAGAGAATTTGTCAAGAATGCTAAAGAATTACTTGATAATAATGGTTTTATTAATATTGAAGAAAAAGGTACTTTAAATATTGGCGATAAAGTATATTATATTAATAGAAATAAATGTGTATATATTGCTGTTATTGGTAAGGAAGTTTTATCTAATGGACTAAATATAGTAGGTTCACATATAGATTCACCAAGACTTGATTTAAAACCTAATCCAATGTATGAGGATGATGGTTTTGCATATTTTAAAACACAATATTATGGTGGAATAAAAAAATATCAATGGACTACAATTCCACTTTCAATTCATGGTGTTATTATAAAGAAAACAGGTGAAAAAGTTGAAGTTAATATTGGAGAAGATGAAAGTGATCCAATATTTACAATAACTGATTTACTTCCACATTTAGCAAAAGAACAAGAAAAGAAAACTTTAGGTGATGGAATTGAAGGAGAAAACTTAGATTTATTAATTGGAAGTATTCCATTTGATGAAGAAAAGGACAGTATAAAATACAATATTCTTTCATTACTAAATGAAAAATATGGAATAAAAGAAATAGATTTTTTAAGTTCTGAACTTGAAATTGTTCCAGCATTTAAAGCAAGAAGCTTAGGATTTGATAAATCAATGGTTGCGGCATATGGCCAAGATGATAAAGTATGTTCTTATTGCAATTTAGAAGCAATATTAAATACTCAAAATCCAGAAAAAACATGTATAACAATTTTAGCGGATAAAGAAGAAATAGGAAGTGTTGGAAATACTGGAATGTACTCTGAAACATTTGATATGTTTATAAATGAACTATTAAATAAAAAGGATGAAAATTATCCAGGAGCATTAAATAAAGTATATAATAATTCCAAAATGTTATCTGCCGATGTTGATGCTGGATATGACCCAATATATAAAAGTGCATCAGAAATAAATAATGCATCATTCTTAGGAAGAGGTATTGTTTTAAATAAATACACAGGTTCAAGAGGTAAATCTGGCGCAAGTGATGCGAATGCTGAGTATATGGCATATGTAAGAAATATATTAGAAAAAAATAATATAAAATATCAAGTATCAACACTAGGTAAAATTGATTTAGGTGGTGGAGGAACTATTGCTTATATACTTGCGAATAAAGGAATAGAAGTAGTAGATGCTGGTATTGGAGTACTTTCAATGCATGCACCATATGAAGTAACTAGTAAATTTGATATTTATTCTGCATATAATTTTTATTATAAATTCTTTATGGACTAGATATTTCTAGTCCTTTTGTGTTATTATTGTTATAGTAGGTGGTTATATGAGTAACATAGAAATAAAAGTAATTAAAAAAAAGAAAGAAAGTTTAATGTTAAGTATAGTAATGATTATTTTATGTATAATTTCATTAATATTTTTCTCTTCAGATTATTTAAAGGTTTTAAATAATGAATATGTTAATATAAATAATAGTAAATCACTTGAGGATGCGATTAAAAATAAGGAAAGATATGTTAGTGCAGATTTAAGAAAAGCAAAGCTAGAAGCATATTCTTTAGAAAATAAAAATAAAAAAAAAATAAATCTATATACATTAGATTTTGATAATAAAAAAGTAATGATTTTTTTAAGAGATAATACAATTATTACAGATAAAGTATATTTAAATATAGAATCATTTGATGAAAATAAAAAAAGTATTAAAGAACTATTAAATAGTAGTGATTATTATAATGTTATTTTATCAAATGAAAATTTTACACTTAATAGAAACATTGATTTAACTAAAATGTATGTAATATATATTCTTATAATATTATCTATAGTTACAATAATACTTGATATATACTACATAAATAATCCTAAAAAGACAAATACTTACAAAAAGTATATGAAAAAACTATATATATGATAGTTTTTTTTATTTTTTTATGATAAAATTAAATAGGTGAAGAAAAATGAATAGAACAGAACTTAGAAAAAAAATAATGACAATTTTATATCAAATATTTTTATATGAATCAAATCATATTGATTATAAGGTAGAAGATGTTATAAAAGAATCTGTACCTGTAGAAAATGATTTTGTAAATGAAATAGTAAATGGTGTACTTGAATATAAAAATGATATTGATAGAATTGCAAATAAACATTTAAAAGATTGGACAATTGATAGACTTGGTAAAACTGATCAAGCTATTTTAAGAATGGGTATTTATGAACTAGTTTATACTGATACTCCAGAAATAGTAGCAATTAATGAAGCAGTAGAACTTGCTAATGAATATTCAGATGAAAAAGTAAAAAGTATGATTAATGCTGTACTTGATAGTATATATCATGGAGAAGATAATGAATAATAATTATATCACTGTTGGTGCTCTAACAAGATATATTAAATATAAAATAGATAATGATGTTAATCTTCAAACTGTTTGTATAAAGGGTGAAATATCAAATTTTAAACATCATTCAAGGGGTCACTTTTATTTTACTATTAAAGATGAAGAATCAAGAATTAATGCAATTATGTTTGCAAGTAGTACAAAAAATATAAATTTTGAACCAGTAGATGGAATGAAAGTACTAGTAAAGGGAAGAATAAGTGTATTTGAACAAACTGGTAACTATCAAATATATGTAACAGATATGACAGAAGATGGTGTTGGGAATCTTTATGCATTATATGAAAAATTAAAAAAACAACTTGCCTCTGAAGGATTATTTGATCAAAAATATAAAAAAGAAATACCAAAGATTCCGAAGAGAATAGGTGTTGTAACAGCGCCTACTGGAGCTGCTATTAAAGATATTATTTCAACTATTAATAGAAGATATCCACTTTGTGAAGTAATTTTATTTCCATCTTTAGTTCAAGGTAAAGAAGCAAAAGATGATATAGTAAAAAATATAAAAATAGCAGATACATATAATCTTGATACTTTAATTGTAGGTAGAGGTGGAGGATCACTTGAAGATCTATGGGCTTTTAATGAAGAAATAGTTGCAAGAGCAATATTTGAGTGTAAAACACCAGTAATTAGTGCTGTAGGTCATGAAATTGATTTTACAATTGCTGATTTTGTTGCGGATTATAGAGCAGCAACTCCAACAGGAGCAGCTGAAGTATCAGTTCCATCAAAAGAAGAATTAAAAAAACTTATTAATCAATTTAGAATAAGAATGACAAAAAATATAAAAACTAAAATAGAAACTGATAAAAAATATTTAAATAAAATAATGGATAGTTATATTTTAAAAAGTCCTATGAGTATATATGAAGTAAAAGAAGAAAAACTATCTAATTATATAGAAAGAAGTAAAAATGTAATTTTAAATATTATTAATTCAAATAAAATAAAATTAGATTCTATAAAATCAAGTTTTATATTTACAAGTCCAATTAAAATGATTGAGAAAAAATATAATGATTATAATGTTTTAGTTAATAAACTTGAAATATTAAATCCATTAAATACTCTAAAAAGAGGTTATTCAATAACTAAGAAAGATAATAAAGTATTAACAAGTATTAAAAATATTAAAAAGGATGAAATGATTGAAGTAAATTTAAGTGATGGAATAATTAATGCTAAAGTAAATGAAATAAAGGAGAATTAAAATGAGTAAAGAAGAAAAAAGTTTTGAAGAAAAATTAAGCGAACTTGAAGTAATTGTTAAAGAACTTGAATCAGGTAATGTTGATCTTGATAATGCAATTAATAAGTATACTGAAGCTATGAAAATTGCGAGTGACTGCTCTAAAAAGTTAGATGAAGCAGAAAAAGCAGTTAATAAAATAGTAAATGAAAATGGTACAATGTCTGACTTTAATGTAGAAGAATAGTTTTTCATTAATTGGAGGTTTTTATGGAAATAAATGGTAAAGAAGTAGAAGTAAATAGAAAAGATGCTGTTGTTAGAGATTTTGATAAGCAATATTGTGAGTTACTTAAAAAGATACTAGAAGAAGGAGAACTTTTTGAAAATAGAACTGGTGTAGATACTTTAAGTATTCCAGGTGGTGGATATGTATTTGATGTAGGTAATGAGTTCCCTATCTTAGAAAGTAAAAAAGTAATATTAAGAAAAGCACTTAGTGAATTACTTTGGATTTATCAAGCACAAACTAATGATGTATCTTGGTTAAGAGAAAGAGGAAATGATATTTGGGATAAATGGGCAGTAGATTCAGATGGAATATATAGAGTCTATGAAGTGGATACTGAAAATTATGATGCTGATAAAGAAGTAAATGTAAGAGATGTAGATGGTAATATTATAATTGGAATGAAGGCTAAATCACTTATTGAAGGTAAAAATATAAAAGAAGCAAAATTTTTTGGAAAAGAATATGCTGGTACAATTGCTAAAGGTTATGGTTATTTAATTGGTGAATATAAAAGATTTGATTATGTACGTAATTCTCTAGCTAATTATCCTCATGATAGAAGAATGGTAATAAGTTTATGGCAAGATGCTGATCTAAGAATGGCAGTACTTCCACCTTGTGTTTGGAGTAACGAGTATAAGGTTTATAAAGGAACGCTAAATTGTTTTGTTGATCAAAGAAGTGCAGATGTTCCTGTAGGTCTTCCATTTAATATAAGTCAGTATGCAATTTTAATGTCACTTCTTGCTAAAGAAGCAGGTTTACAACCTGGTAAATTATATTATAATATTGCTGACGCACATATTTATGTTAATCAAATTGATGGAATTAAAAAACAACTTAAAAATTATGAAAAAATGCTTAAATTTGAAAAAATTATTAGCGAAAAAAGTGATGTTTATTTAGAAGAAGTTCATGATGCACTTAAATCTACTAAAGAGAAAAAGGAAGAATACTTAAATAATAATCCTGACAATGAAGAAGCACAAGCAGAATTTAATGATGCAAAAAAGGATCTCCAAATTTTTGAACTAATGATAACTAAAAAGAAACCAACATTAGAACTTGCAGATAAAAAGAATTTTTATGAGTATAGTAATCAAGTAAATAATGATAAAGATTACTTAAAAGAAAATGTTACAGGGAATGAAGATATAAAAGTATTAAATTATTCTTCAGCACCTTTTATTAAAATGCCAGTTGTGCAGTAGTAAAAAATGCCAAAAAAATTGGTATTTTTTTATTGCTATATTATTTTTTTAAATAATCATAATAATAATGTAATCCGGATTACAAAGGAGCTTAATTATGAAATTTAAAAAATTTTTTTTAACGCTTCTAATTTCATTAATTATTATACCAATAAATGCATATGCTTATTCAGACAAATTGATTGTTGGCGGAAATAATATTGGTATAGAGGTTAAAACTAAAGGAATATTAGTTATTGGTACATATGAAATAAATGGTGAATATGTGAGCAAAGATTCTAATATAAAAGCAGGAGATTATATAACCAAAGTAAATAATAATAAAATAGAAAGTATAAATGATTTTACAAGTGAAATTAATAAAGACGATGATAAGACAAAAATAGATATAGAATATAATAGAAATGGTAAGAGTTATACAGGTTCTTTAAAACTAGTAGAATCAAATGGTGAATATAAAACAGGTTTATATGTTAAAGATACAATAAATGGTGTTGGGACACTTACATTTATAGATCCAAACACTAAAATATTTGGAGCATTAGGCCATGAAATTGCTGATAAAAATACAGAAAGTATCTTAAATATAAATGATGGTTCAATATACTATTCATATATTACCGGAATTACTAAAAGTGAAAATGGTAATCCAGGTGAAAAGGAAGCTACTTATGATGATAAGTTAAAATATGGGGTAGTTAAAGAAAATACTAAAAGTGGAATATTTGGTAATTATACAAGTGATATAGATAATAGTAAGTTATATGATGTTGCTAAAAAAGGTGATGTGAAACTAGGAAATGCAAAAATACGAACAGTATTAAATGGGGAAGAAATAACAGAATATAATATTGAAATAGAAAAGATTAATTTAAATGATAAGACTAAAAATATTGTGTTTAAAATAACAGATGAAAATTTACTTAATAAAACTGGTGGTATTGTGCAAGGAATGAGTGGATCACCTATAATTCAAGATAATAAAATAATAGGTGCAGTAACACATGTTATTGTAAATGATTGTACTAAAGGATACGGAATATTTATAACTAATATGCTAGAGGAAGCAGAAAACTAAAAGGAGAATTATTCTCCTTTTTTATATTTGTATTGACTTTTTAGAAAAAATAAATATCATAGATATAGAAAAAGATTTAAGAGGTGTATTTATGATAAAAATATATAAAACAAATGAAAGTAATATGATTGAAAGAGTAGATGAAGTTATTGATAACTGCTGGATTGATTTAGTTTCACCAACAAAAGAAGAAATAGAAGTTGTCTCATTAAAAACAGGTATTGACAAAGATCTTATTTTAAAAATGCTAGATGAAGAAGAAACTCCAAGATTTGAAAAAGAAGATGATTCAACTTTGATTGTAATAGATTCACCATATATTGGTGATGATAATGTTAAATATTCAACTCTTCCTCTTGGAATAATTACTGGTAGTAATAAACATATACTTACAATATCATCACAAAAACTAGAAGTTTTAAAACTTTTTAAAAGAGGAAAAATAAAAGATATAAATACATCACTTAAATCAAGACTTACAATTCAAATATTATATGAAAATGCTAAATTATATTTAAAATACTTAAGAATGATAGATAAAGAAATTGATAAAACTGAAAAAGAATTACATAGTTTATCAGAAAATGAGGAACTTATTAATGTACTTAATATTGAAAAGAGTTTAGTATATTTTATTACATCTTTAAAAGAAAATAAAAGAGTTATTGAAAAGATTAATAGAGGAAATGTTATTCCTATGTATGAAGAAGATTTAGACCTTTTAGAAGATGCTTCAATAGAAAATGAGCAAGCAAGTGAAATGGCTAATATTTATAGAGAAATATTAAGTAGTGTATCAGATACATATGCAACTTTAATATCTAATAATTTAAATATTGCTATGAAAATATTAACAAGTATAACAATTATTTTCTCAGTTCCAACTATGGTAGCGTCTTTTCTTGGTATGAATGTTCATCTAGGAATTATTTCTGATTTAAAGTATGGTTTTTTAATTATAATTGGTTTTTGTATTATTGTTTCAATTATAATTGCACTTATATTTAAAAAGAAAAAATTATTATAAGACTTATGGACTTTTTTATTGCAAATAAAAATATATTTGAATAATTTATTAATAGAAGGTGATAAAATGATTAAACTAATTAAAGAACAAATTAAACTTATAAAAGAAAAAGATCCTGCGGTTAATAGCATTTTTGAAGTGTTATTATATCCAAGTTTAAAAGTACAAATTTATTACAAAATATCTCATTATTTATATCTAAAAAAACATTATTTTTTAGCAAGATTAATATCAGAAAAAGCAAAAAGAAAAACAGGTATTGAAATTCACCCAGGTGCTAAAATAGGTAAAAGGTTATTTATTGATCATGGTTTTGGTGTTGTTATAGGAGAAACTGCTATTATTGGTGATAATGTAACAATTTATCATGGTGTTACTTTAGGAGGAACAGGTAAAGAAAAAGGTAAAAGACATCCAACTATAGAAAATAATGTAATGATAGGAGCATCTGCTAAAGTACTTGGAAATATTGTTATTGGTGAAAATTCTAAAATAGGTGCAGGAGCAATAGTTTTAAATGACATACCAAAGAATGTAACTGCGGTAGGCGTTCCAGCAAAAGTTGTTAAAACGAATGATATTTCTTTTGATAAAGAAAGAATAAACGAAATAATAAAACTTTTATAAAATCTTATTGTATATTTTTTATGTTATGTTATAATATTTTTACATTGATTGACTTGCCAAGTGTCAATAGTTAAAATTTAGTCGATAATTTATATTTTTAGGCAAGAAAAATATATCTATTCGGGTACACTTTATTAAAGGTGTACTCTTTTTTTGTTAGAGGATAATTTAATATGAATAAAATTATGGAATTAGAAACCTTAAATATAGAAGATATGATATATGAAATAAGAGGTAGGCAAGTAATGTTTAATTCTGAAGTATCTGCAACCAAATGACACAGAGTAAAATCCTTGATTTACTTAACTTTGAGAGTATTTATAAAACTAATATTATTTTATCAATATTAAGTTAATGCTTAAAACTGCGTTCTATATTAGTTATAAATACTAAAAATGTTAAAAGAATTAAGAAATAAATATTTATGATTAGCAGTAGAGATATGTTTAATAGTAGCATATCTTTTTAATTGCGTGAAAGGAGAGCAGATATATGAATTATGGAATATTTAGAGTTGAACCTATTATGACTATCAATGATTTAGCACAAATCGGATCACATAACAAAAGAGAAAAGAAAGCTTATAAAAGTAATCCTAATATTAAATTAGAATTAACTAAAAATAATATAGAATTAGTACCCTTAGCAGAAAAATATGTTAGGGGTTTTAAAATACTTGTAAAAGATTATGAGAAAGAACACAATGAGAGAATGAAAACTGAAAGAGATGATAGAAAACGAACTTTTACTGAAATGTTAAATAAATCAAAAAGTGTTGTTGCAGATGAGCTTATGTTTACAGCAACCCATAAATTTTTTGATAATATGAGTAAAGAAGAAATAATGAGATGGGCTGATACTTGTATGGACTTTGTTTATAATGATTTAGATTATAAAAAAGAACAGATTTTGCATAGTGTAATACATTTAGATGAGGACACACCACATATTCATTGTGTAGTTGTACCACTTGTTAAGAAGTTAGATAAAAGAACAAAAACTGAAAGATTTACTATTTCTAAAAAACAATACATTAAAGACAATATACACTTATCAGAACTACAAGATGTTTATAATTTAAGATTAGTGAGTGCTGGGTTTGAATTAGAAAGAGGTATTAAAGGCAGTGATAGAAAGCATATCAAAATGAAAGAATTTAAGAAAACTACTAGATATTATGAAAATACAGTAACTAATATCAATAAGAATCTTGATAGTGCAATGAATGACTTTGAAGAAAAGATGAAAACCACTAAAAATACTTTAATAAATAAAGAATATGTAAAGGTTAAAAAAGATACTTTTGATAGTATGAATAATGTTATTAAGGAAACAAAAAAGGTTATGGAATTTCAGCCTAAAATGGAACAACTATTTAATGAAGTAAATACTTTTACAAAAAGTCATCTAACATTAGAAAAAGAAAATAATAATTTACAAAGAGAAGTAAAAGCATTAACTACTAGAAATCAAAACCTAACAAAAGAAAACAACAACCTTAAAGACTATTTAAAAGCCATTTTAAAGGCAATAAAACATTTTTTTAGAGAATTACTACAAATTGGTAATGAACCTACAAAAGAAGCTACTACAAATGAAATAAAAGACTATTATGATAATCAAGATTTTAATACAAATGATGTTTATGACATTTCAAAAGGTACTGCTAAAGAAGATGAATTATTTGATTATGCAAATGTTCCAAGTTATTTAAAAACTAACAAAGAGTCTTATAAAGATAAAAACAAAGACGATTATGAGTTATCATTATAATTTGTTGCTAAGGAAGTATGTATTTTATTAATTCTGTGGTATAATGAATATAGGAGGGAAAGCAAAATGAATGAAAAAAAATATTTAAAAGTTATAGATAATTATGGAAAAGAAGTAGAATATGAAATTTTATGTGCTTTCAAATTACAAAAGACAGAAAAAAATTATGTAGTTTATACTGATAATACAAATGATGAAGATGGTAATTTAAATGTTCTTGCCTCAGTTTATTATCCTCAAGATAATAGTAAATTAGATTCTATCGAAACAGAAGAAGAATGGCAAGAAGTAGAAAAGAGATTGAAAGAGATACAACAACAATAAATTAATGAGGAAGTGATTTAGATGGATAACAAAGAAAAATTTGAATTAACTGATATTTTAATTCAATTAGAGCAAATAGATTATATTTCAATAATAAGTATGTTAAGCCCTATAATTTCCTATTATACAACTAGTAAAGTAATTGATGGATATAAATTGCATAAAGACTTTAAACCCAAAAATATTAGTAGAGTTAGTCTACCACCTGAGTTAACACAAGAATATTCTAGTGTAGATATTGAAAATTTAGCTTCACAACGTTTTGGAGAGGCAGTTGTTGAATTTGCTAAACTTGTTATGACCAAATTTTCATCAAATAATTTGCTAAACTTTTATAATAATTTAAATCAATTAAAAGTAGTGCCTAAAAAGTTTGGACTTCAAAATTTGGTTTTTAAAACTAATATTGCAGGAACTTATGATGCAAAAAAGAATCAAATACAAGTAGATGGTGATGGCTATACAAAAACAATTTATCATGAATTATTTCATATGGCGAGCTCAACATATAAAGATGGTGTTCGTTATTCTGGTTTTAGACAATCATCATTCAAACCAGGAATAGCTAATTTAGGAAAAGCATTAACTGAAGGCTATACACAATTATTAACTGAAAGATATTTTGGCTATATAGAAGAAGTTCGTGGAACTTATGAATTTGAAGTGCATATTGCAGATAAATTAGAAAAAATTGTGGGTCAAGAGAAAATGGAAAACCTATATCTAAATGCTAATTTACGGGGTTTAATTAATGAATTAAAAATTTATGCCTCTGAAGAAGAAATAATGAAATTTATTTCTGGAACTGATTTTTTAAGAGAACATCTTGATGATAAAAAATTGGTGCCATTTGAAAAAGGAATGATTACAAGTAGTTTGAAGAATGTAAATGAGTTTTTGTTTAGAGTATATACTGTGAAGTTGAAAAGACAACTAGATAATGGAACATTAGATATGGATGAGTTTAATGAGAATTTAGCAACATATATTTCATCTTTAGGAACTAGTTTAAAATCTGGGAAGCATAGATATGAATTTTTAACACCAGAAATTTTACAAGAAACTTTAAGAACAATATTAGATGCCCCTGATTTAACTGTGAATATAAGGGAAACAACAAATGAATCTATATCAAAAGGCAGATAAAAGTAAAAATCAACAGGAACTTCGTAACTAATGGATTTTTGCGATTAAACTTATTTGTAATCCAAATAAGTAACACACTACGATATTGGCAGAGCCAATAACGATGTGTGCAAAGGGAGAACCCCTTTTGAAACCCCCATATAAGCAACATATATTACAAAGTTTCACAATGTAATATTGTTGCCTTTTTATTTGTCTTACGGCTTCATAAAAAGCAAAAAAAGACTACCACTTTCATTGCCTTACGACAACAAAACGTGATAGCTTTTTTCTTATAAAAACAACAAAATGCTAATCTTACGAAAAGCATAATATTGTTTTTTTAATGTCGTTCTTTTAATAATTTAGCAGTATCTCTTTTAGCATTGTTAACTGATAGATACATAAATAATTCAAATACTAATGTCATAATAAAGAATCCTATAATAACATAGTTATGTTGAAATACTCTGCTATCTAATTGTTGAAAGAAAAATATTATTAAGAACAATAGAGCATAAAACGACTTATAGCCTAAAATATGATTTTAGTAGTAAGATAGTTTGTGGGCATTGTAATTCTACTTATGTAAGAAGACAAGGAACTAAAAGAAAAGATGGAACTGCACCTATATATTGGAAGTGTTTTCAACAAGTTGATGAAAAAAGATATTGTGAAAAATCAAAATTTATTCGTGATGATGTTTTGAAAGATATGTTTGTAGAACTATATAACTTAATTGTAATAAATAAACACCAAACAAAAGAAAAAATATTAGAGGCAATAAAAAGCACTTTAAAAGAAGATAATTATCAAAAAGACATTGATAAATTAAGTGTTGATTTAGATAAATTAAATAATAAATTATCAAAATTGGTAGATATGAAGTTAGATGGAATCATTGATAAAGATACCTATATAAAAAAAGAAAATGAGATCAAGGCTCAAATCAATGAACTATAAGAAAAAATATCAAATCTACAAAATCAAAAGAATACTAATAACAATATTGCTAAAAAGATTAAAGAAATAGAAAAGATAGTTAATGCACCTGCTAGTTTAAAAGAGTTTGATAAGGAAGTATTCGATAGTATTGTTGAGAGAATTGTAATTGGTGAAGATGGTACTGATGAACAAGTTATAAGATTTATCTTAAAGACAGGTGTTGAGTATAAATGTAAAGAAAATAGTAGAATTGATACAAGCGTGTCATTTGGTAGCTACAAGAGATGTAGCAAAATTATATAATGTTGAAACAAAAGTGTTAAATCAAGTAATAAAAAGAAATATAAATAGATTCCCAGAAGAATTTTGCCTTCAAATTACAGATTCTGAATTGCGTGATTTAATCTTGAGGTCACAAAATGTGACCTCAAGTTGGAATAATTATGGTGGTACCAGGTATTTACCATATGTTTTAACAGAACAGGGAATAATGATGCTATCGGGTTTATTGAAAAATGATATTGCAGCTAAAGTTAATGTACAGATAATAGATGCTTTTGTAAAAATGAGAAAGTATATATCAGGTAATTTATATTTAAATGAAAAAATTATAGTTAATCATGAAAATAGAATATTAAAATTAGAGGAATCTTTTGATAAGTTAAATGAAAAAGAGAAGATTAATGCAATATTTTATGAAGGACAAATATATGATGCATATTCACTATTAATTGATATATTTAAAGAATCAAATGAAGAAATAATTATAATAGATAATTATGCAGATAAAAGTATTTTAGATATGATTACAAATCTAAATGTAAAAGTAACTATCGTTACCAGAAAATTTAATTTATTAAAAGATATAGATATAAAAAAATATAATAGGCAATATCATAATTTAAAAGTAATATATAGTGATATATTTCATGATAGATTCATAATAATTGATAGAAAATATTTATATCATTCAGGTGCATCGTTTAAAGATTTAGGTAATAAATGTTTTGCAATTAATAAAATAGAAGATAATGAATATTTAAAGAATATACTAAAAAAGATAAAAGAATAAAAAATGTGAACTTAACAAAAGATGATTTGTTTAAGTTAAACTTGAGGTCGCAAATTGTGACCTCAAGTTGGAATATTTTAAAATTAATAAATATTTAAAAGGATGCATATTAAAAAATACCTAGATAAATTCATAAAAAAATTTTAAAATATAGACTATAATAATTATTTATGATATAAATTATATTGACTAATATTATAAAAAAATAAGTTATTATTTAGAAAAAATACAAAAGTATATGGTGGTAAATATGGATTATAATGATATTAAAAATATTGATATAAGTAAAATAGATAAAAATAAATGTTTTTTACATTATACAAACAAGAATAATATTGATAGTATATTTAAATTCGGACTAGAACATAGAATCGGTAAAAATTCGATGGCAATAGAAAAAAGTAAAAAAATCTTTTTTACAGAAGGGTTTGATAATACACTTATTTTAATGGATGCCTGGATTAAATGGTTAGTTTTAAGACCAAAAAATAATTTTATTTATAGATGTGGTGCATTTTTTATGACAAAATCATTTTTTCCAAAAGTTATAGTTGATACTATATTTAAAAATTGGATAAAAAGTGATAGAAGAATAGAGTACGCTTGTAAAAAACTCAATAATATTTTAAATGAAAGTGTTTTTTTACTTTTAGATTTAAAAGAAAATATAGATTTTAAATATAATGATATTGATGAAGTTAAAAATCAAAAATTTTCAAGAAAACAATTAAAATATGTATACACATATTGTGATAATATAGAAGATAATACTATTGAAAAATGGAATATGCATACATTATCTAATAAGAAAATAGAAAAAGAAAAAATAACATTACTAAAATTAAATAAATCATTTAATGCAAATGATTTATTAGAATATATGTATAATCAATCAAGTCTTAATTTTTCTTTAAACCTTCCATTTTTATACAAATACATTAATGAATATATATTAAGAAAATAATAATTAATGCATCTATTTATTTCTAAATATTTTTTTAACCTTAATATAATTAAATACAGTAACATAGATTATATTTACAACTGTAGCAATTACTAAAGGATATAATCCAATTTTGAAGAATGATAAAATAATAATTAATGCAATTTTTATAATACTTCCAACAAGAGTACTATGCATTGCATCTTTTGCTTTATCAAGTGCTTGCATTACAGATACTAAAGGAGTTTGAATATATAATAGTAAGAAAAATGGTGCGAGTTTTCTTATGTATGAAACACCTTCATTGGTATTATATATAAGTTTCATAAAAATTTCAGGGAATATCATTAAAATTATAGTAAAGAATAATCCAATAGCAAATGATAATAATAATGATTGCTTAATTTTTTTCTTAATATAAGGTATTTTATTATTTGCATATCCATTTGAAATAACAGGTAATGTAGCTTGACTTATTGCCATTGTAAAGAAAGATGGAAGAAGTAGTAGAGGCATAACATATCCAGTTAAAACGCCATATTCATATGTAATATAATTAGTTGTATAACCGTTCATTAATAGAAAACTAGTTAAAACAATTGGCTCTAAAAAATAACCAATAGTACCAATTATTCTAGAACCTGTTGTTGGAATAGAAATATTTAAAACATCCTTAATAATAATTTTTTCAGGTTTTAACATTTCTTTAGTAACTTTTATTTTCCTAGGTAAGAAGAAATATAAAATTATTATAGATGTTGTTTCACTAATTACATTTGATAAAATAAGAAATGTAACACTTACTCTTGGTTCATAATTAGATAATAGTGGTAAAAATATTATGTTTAAAATAATTCTAACGACTTGTTCAAAATTATTTGAAAGAACATGTGGGAACATATTTTCTTTTCCAAAAAAATAACCTCTTATTATTCCAGATAAACTTATAAATGGAAGAGTAAGACCAATACACATTATTGGAAATGAGAGACTATCATTATGAAGAAATTTTGCAATTAATGGAGATATAAAAATAAGAAGTATCATTAGAAAGAATGTAGTACATATTGATATAAAAATAGATGAAAATACAATTTTTTTATTATCTTTTTTATTTTCTGATACTATTTTACTAACAGATATAGGAAGTCCACCTTGAGCAAGTGTTATAAACAAATTAAATGTTGGCATTATAAGCATATAAAGTCCAAGAGTTTCTGTTCCAACTATTCTAGTAGTTATTATTTTTATAAGCATTCCAAGTACTTTAGTTAAAAATCCACCAACTAGTAAAATTAAAGTACTTTTAATAAATTTATTCATTTTCATTAATTTTGCCTCCAAAAATAACATTTATATAATAAATATATGCTTTTACCTCTTTAAAAATGGGTAATTTTTTTGTATAATTATATTGCGAGGGCAAAAATGGTGACTAAATATGGATATTGAATTTAAAAGTGCAAGAGAATTATATATGAAAGTAATTCCTGCATTAAACACAAAAAGAAGAATATTAAATAAAAAAGGAATAAAAATAAGTGATAAAGAAATATTTGAATATCTAGTAAAAAACATATGGTCAACAAAAGAAGGATTAGCACTTTGTGATATAGTAAATGATATACTTAGTACTAATGATGATGTATTTAGGAAGGTGAAAGAATGAATGTAATGGTAGTAATTTTAATAAGTTTAATTTGCTATTTAGCGCTATGTTTTGTCTTGTCAAAAATATTTGCAAAAATAAATATTAAGAAAGGATATGCTTATATACCATTTTTTAACTTTGTTAAGTTATTAGAAAAAGCAGATTTGAAGTGGTATTATATATTTGGATTTTTAATTAGTCCTATTAATATATGGTTTTCTGTATACTTTAATATAAAACTTGGTAAAAAGTTTAATAAAAGTAATGGATTCATAGTAGGAATGATATTACTTCCTATAATTTTCTATATAATACTTGCATTTAATAAAGATAAATATGACCCAAAAGTAGTATATGAAAAAAGTGGATTTAAACTTGCAACTGTACTTGTTTCAGTGTTAACAGTAGCATGTTTTGCAACAGTTTCAATACCATTTATCTTTAATAGCATTACAAAAGGTCTTGATTTAGCAGGTGGATTTGAAATACTTTATAAAGTAACATCAGCAGATGATAAAACAAAAAAACTAACTAAAGAAGACTTAGAAAGTGCTTATAAAACAATGGTTAGAAGAATTGATAAATTAGGTGTATCAGAACCAGAAATATCAATTGAAGGAAATGATAAAATAAGAGTAAAACTTGCAGGAGTTAAAAATCCAGATGAAGCAAGAGATTATATTACTGTTACTGGTGAATTAACATTCAGAGATAGTAGTGATAATAAATTAATGGATAAATCAGTTATATCTGGAGCAAAAGTTTCAGCAGATTCTGATGGCAATCCAGCAATACTTTTAAATGTAAAAGATAAAGATTTATTTTATGAAACAACAAATAAAATAAGTCAAACAAGTGATAAATTAATAGTTATATGGCTTGACTATGATAAATCATCAGGTGATAGCTATAAAACATCAAAAGACAAATGTGGTGACTTTGAAGATGAAAATACAGTAAAATGTTTATCAGCTGCCACAGTTAAAGAAGGATTTAGTAGTAATGTTATAATACAAGGTAACTTTACTTATGATCAAGCAAAAACACTTGTTGATTTAATTAATTCAGGATCATCAAATGTTAAATATGAAGAAATATCTTCTAAAACAGTAACTGCAGAATTTGGTACAAATTCACTTTATAAAACAGAAATAGCATCTATAATTGGAGTTGCTGCTATTATAGTATTTATGATATGTTTCTATAGATTTTCAGGACTTATATCATCACTTTCAATACTTATTTATACATCACTTGTATTCTTAGTATTCTATTTAATAGATGGTGTACTTACTCTTACTGGTATAGGAGCATTAGTTCTTGGTATTGGTATGGCAGTTGATGCGTGTGTTATTACAAATGAAAGAATAAAAGAAGAATTAAGAAAAGGTAAAAGTCTTAAAACAGCATTTATTAATGGTAATAAAGAATCATTCTCATCAATATTTGATTCGAATGTAACAACATTAATAATCGCACTTATATTATTTGCATTTGGTGAAAGTTCTGTAAAAGGATTTGCTACAATGCTTATAATTAACTTAATAATGACAATGCTTATAATTGTAATTATTAATAGATTTATTACAAAATTATTTGTTAATACAAAGTTCTTTGATAATAAAACAAAAGCATTTGTTAATTATGATCCAAATAAAGAAGTAAAAAAGAGTAAATTTAATTTTGTAACTAACTTTAAAGCACATTTTATCGCACCAATAATTGTATTTGTGTTAGCAGTAATAGTAACAATAATTACAGGTGTAAACCTTGGTGTTGATTTTAAAGGTGGATCTGATATATCAGTAGTATCTAATAGTAAAATAAATCCAAATGAAGTTGAAAAGAGTGTTCAAGATTTAGGATACAAGGTATCAGATGTAACTACACAAAATGATAGTACAGTATACGTTAAAGTAGAAGATGTATTAACTGAAAATGAAATTAAAACAACACAAAATAAATTAGAAGATAAATATGATGCAAAAATAGAAATTGCAGTTGTATCAAATGTTGTAAAAAGAGATTTAATTAAAAACGCAATTATAGCATTATTATTTGCATTTGTTGGTATAGCACTTTATATTTCATTAAGATATAAATTTAGTTATGCAGTTAGTGCTCTTATTGCACTTGCAAATGATATAATAATGATGTTCTGTTTATTCTCAATATTTAATATTGAAATAAATACTATGTATATTGCGGCTATTCTAACAATCGTTGGTTACTCAATAAATAATACAATAGTAATATTTGATAGAATAAGAGAAAATATGAAGATAATGAAACTAGAAAATAAAAAATCAAAAGAAGATTATGACAAACTAGTTGATACAAGTATTAAACAAACATTATTTAGATCAATTAATACAACTATTACAACAATGCTTCCAATAATAACATTATTACTATTTGGAGCAAGAGAAATATTTGAATTTAACATTGCTATATTATTTGGTTTAATCGCAGGAGCTTATTCATCAGTATTCTTATCAGCACAAATTTGGAGAAGAATAGAACTTAGACCAAAGAAAGAAAAGAAAATTACAAAAAAAGATAACAAAAAGAATGATAAAAAGAATAGTAAAAAAGAGAAAAAACAACCAGAAGAATTACTAGTTAAAGGAATAAATTCTTAAAACAAGGGAATGATTAAATGAAAAAAGAAATAAGTACACTTGATGAGTTAATTGAAGCAGCATCCTATATAACAAATGCTGATGAAATTGATACAATCAAAAAAGCATATGAATTTGCATACAATGTTCATAAAGGCGAAAAAAGACTTTCAGGGGATGATTATATTCTTCATCCTCTTAATGTTGCCTATATTCTTACAAGTTTATATGCAGATAGTGATACACTTGCAACTGCGCTTTTACATGATGTAATTCATAAAGGAAATAGTACAATAGAAGAGGTACAAAAAAACTTTTCAAAAGAAATAAGTACGCTAGTTGAAGGTATTACTACAATTAATAAACTTTCATTATCTGCTGAAAATGAGAGTATGGTTAATTACTATAAAAAAATACTTGTGGGTCTTACAGAAGATGTTAGAATAATTATTATTAAGCTTGCTGAAAGATGTCATAATATGAGAACACTTTGGGCAATACCTAAAGAAAAACAAAGATTAAAAGCAAAAGAAACTCTTGAAATACTTGCGCCAATTGCTCATAGATTAGGTCTTTCATATATAAAGGCAGAACTCGAAGAATTATCTTTAAAATATTACAAACCAGAAGCCTTTGATCAAATAGAAGAAGAACTAAATAGTACAAAAGAAGAAAGAGATAAATCTGTTGAAGAGATGAAAAAAAGAGTTTCTGATATTTTAATAGAGAATAATATTGAATTTGAAATAAAAGGTAGAGCAAAAAGCATATATTCAATATATAACAAACTTCAAAAAGGTAAAAAATTATCAGATATATATGATATTTATGCACTTAGAGTTATAGTAAATACTAAAGCTGAATGTTATCAAGTTTTAGGTTTAATTCATGCAAAATATAAACCTTTACCTAAGAGATTTAAAGATTATATTGCAAATCCAAAAACAAATATGTATCAATCACTTCATACAACAGTATTTGGTTTTGATGGTAAACCATATGAAATACAAATTAGAACGTTTGAAATGGATAAGGTTGCAGAAAGAGGTATCGCATCACATTGGTCTTATAAAGAACAAGGTAAAAAAATCCAAAACTCTATGGAGCAAAAACTTCAAGTATTTAGAAATATAATGGAACTTAATTTATATGATGTTTCAGATGAAGATTTTGTTAAATCTGTACAAAATGAAGTTCTTGGTGAAAATATATATGTATATACTCCAAAAGGAGATGTATTTGAACTTCCTAAAGGTGCAACTCCAATAGATTTTGCATATAGAGTTCATACTAAAATAGGTGAGACTATGGTAGGAGCAATTGTAAATGATAATATTGTTCCACTTGATTATGAACTTCATACAGGTGATATAGTAAATATTAAAACAAATAAAAACTCTAAACCATCACAAGAATGGCTTTCTATTGTAAAATCTAGTCAAACAAAGAATAAGATTCGTGCATTCTTCTCTAAAATAGATAAAAAAGAAGCAATAGAAAAAGGTAAAGATTTATTGTTAAAAGAAATTAGAAGAAAGAAAATATCAATAAATGAATTTAATGAAACTATTCCAGATATTTTAAAAGATCTAAAAATAGAATCAGAAGATGATTTATATTATTCTATTGGTACTGCAAAACTTTCACCTAATACAGTAATAAATATATCAATAAAAGAAGAAGTAAATAAAGAAGAATTTATATTATCTAAATTGTCAAAAAGAGAAGTTAAAGATATAGAACTTAAAAATGATATTTTAGTTAGTGGTATTGATAATATAAAAGTATCACTTGCGAACTGTTGTAAACCTGTTAAAGGTGATAAAATAGTTGGTTATATATCAAGAGGTAATGGAGTTATTGTTCATACTAAGAATTGTTACAATTTAAGACATATGGATGATAGAATTATAGATGTTAGTTGGAATAAAGAACAAGTGCAAAAGTATAAGACTAATATATCTATAGTATCAGAAAAACTAGAAAATGTATTACTTGATATAATAACTAAAACAAATAATTTAAATATAAATATTACAAAGGTTGATACAAAACAAAAAGAAAATGAAACTATTTTTAACTTAATAGTTGAAGTAGATAATGTTGATACTCTAAATAAATATATGACACTTTTAAAACAAAATTCTAATATTATAAGTGTAGAAAGAGCAATGAATTAATGTACTTTGAAAAAAAGTACATTTTTTTGTTATAAAATATAGAAAAAATAAGGATAAATTGGTATAATTAATATAAGAAGAAATAGT
>ERZ773208.1064-NODE-1064-length-23421-cov-56.475691_pt1 | contig 23421 bp, 18 predicted proteins | sample MGYA00581006_ERZ773208 | MGnify/ENA primary metagenome ERZ773208 (study PRJEB29015, sample SAMEA2737793) | human gut metagenome | biome: human gut; feature: human-associated habitat; material: faeces | place: China | collected 2012 ... | reverse complement strand
TTTTCGCGGCGGATTTCGGCAGAAACTCCTTCATTGCGCTTCCTCCAACAATGTCTGTGCAATCCGCACGGCGCGTCGTTTTTTCCTTCATTATCATACCATGAACACAGCGATAGATAAAGGGCTTTCCGGAAAATTCTCATCAAAAGCCTTTGCTGTTCCTGTTCTTTGTGCGCATACTTTTAATTTGTGCTGTTTTCTTTGTAGATTCCGCAAAAAGTGCAGCAAACCGTTGCCGTTGTGATATGATGCTAATCGAAGGCGATGTGGTTGAAAAATCGCCAAATAAGAATGGAGGAATTCCCATGAAGAAGCTGTTTTCCATCGCTCTGGCTCTGTGCCTGCTCCTGTCCGTCGCGCTGGCGGACGTCACCCTGACCAAGGTCTACAAGACTGAAGACCTCGTGTCCAACACCTTCCACAACGGCTTTGTGACCGCTATCGGCATGACCGGCGAGAACACCGTCGTCCTCAAGGATGACGGCACCTACGAGTACACCAAGCGCCTGATGCAGACCGCCGAAGACGGCACCGTGACGGCGGACATCGTTTACACCTTCACCGGCACTTACACGAAGGATGGCGACACGGTCGTTCTGATGTTCCCGACGGCGGGCACCGCGTCTGAAAACTGGGGCTCCCTGGCGGGCTCCTACTTCCAGAACACGGAAAGCGCTGCTTTCGCGGACAGCGACTACGCGGCGGGCGTTGTGCAGTGCAAGGAAGCGGAAAGCCATCTGATCGCCGACCTGTTTGAAGGCCCGTACCTGCTGGACAACCTGACCACCTCCGACGCGGCGTTTGACGCGGAAGAATGCACCGTGACCATCACCATCAGCGGCGACACCTTTGACTATGTGATCACCAATTCCGACGACGACTAATGCTTATCCCCAAAGTGTTAGTAAGTCCGGAAAATCCTCGCGGGGAGGGCGATACGCCTTCCCCATTTTCTTTCGCATGATACTAATTCTCATCTAAACCATGTCATTCGCACAGCATCTTTTTCGCCCCGGCTTTGCTTCGTTCCGCTCGCGCGTACTTCCAGTACGCCTCGCTTCACTCAGCTTTGCCGGAACGAAAAATCTGCTATGCTCGATGCCATGTTTTAGAATCGAATTAGTATGATCAACCGCATGAAAAGGAGAAAATCATGAGTGCTGCGAAGAAGGGTATGAAAAAAAGTACCTATTTAATTATCTGGACGCTGGTGATCGCGCTGCTGTGCAGTGCCGTCGGCGTCGTCAACTACGAAGCGCTGTATTGGGACTCCGCCCTGACGCTGTACTTCGGTGAAGTCGGCGTGAAGAACGTTTCCACCGTGACGTTTGACACGGACGACCATGCGCAGGTGGCAAACCTGATTGTCGCCGAAGGCGCGGTGCTGCTGAAGAACGAAAAGAACGCACTGCCCATGAAGGGCGGCAAAATCAGCCTCTTTGGCATCGACAACAAGAGCGGCGTTTTGCAGAAGGTGCTGGAGGACGAAGGCTTCACGGTCAACCCCACGCTGGCTGCCTTCTATGCCGCGTCCAGCCATTCTTCCGGCGCGGGCAGCCTGTCGGCAGGCAACGGCTCCGAAACCGGCGGCTGGGTGATTGACGAAGTGCCGCAGAGCGAATATACGGCGGATGTCAAGGCGTCCTACAAGGATTACAACGATGCTGCCGTCGTCGTGCTGATGCGCACGGGCGCGGAAGGCAACGACCTGCCGTATGACATGTCCCGCTACGGCGGCTCGGCGGATGAAAACTATCTGGAGCTGAACAAGGACGAAAAGGAACTGCTTGCCGAGGTGCATAAAGCCTTCGACAAGGTGATTGTGCTCATCAGCTCCGCCAACGCCATGCAGATGGACTTTGTGGACAAGGCGGAATACGGCATTGACGCGGTGCTGTGGTATGCCCGTCCGGCGGGCGGCATCGGTTCGATTGCCAAGATTTTGTCCGGCGCCATCAACCCCTCCGGCCGTCTGGTGGACACCTATGTGCACGACAACATGTCCTCCGCCGCCATGCAGAACTTCGGCGACTACCGCTATGTGAACGAGGATGGCACCCTCTCCGGCTATTCCTATGTGAACTACGCCGAAGGCATCTATGTCGGCTACAAGTACTATGAAACCCGTTATGAGGATGCTGTGCTCAAGCAGGGAAACGCGGGCGACTACGATTACGCCGCCACCGTCGCCTATCCCTTCGGCTATGGTCTGAGCTACACTGATTTTGAATGGTCTGACCTGAAGGTGGACTGGGACGGCGACCTCTGCACCGCGTCGGTCACGGTGAAGAACACCGGCTTCACCTCCGGCAAGGATGTTGTGGAATTCTACGTCCAGTCGCCCTACATCCCCGGCGGCGTGGAAAAGGCGGCTGTGTCGCTGGCGCAGTACGTCAAGACAGCTGAGCTTGCCCCCGGCGAGTCGCAGCGCGTGTCCGTCACCTTCTCCAAGCAGGATATTGCCAGCTACGACGCAAAGGACGCCAAGACCTATGTGATTGACGCGGGCGACTGGTATGTGACCGCTGCCCACGATGCGCACGAAGCCGTGAACAACGTGCTTGCCGCAAAGGGCAAGACCACGGCGGACGGCATGACCGCAAACGGCAACACGGCGATGGCAGCCAAGTACACCGTTTCCGAACGGGAACTGCTGAACAAGGACGCTGTTTCCGGCGCGGAAGTGACCAACCAGCTTGATGATATCGTCTATGCGGACGACACGGTGTATCTCTCCCGCTCCGACTGGTCTGTGATGGACAACAACGGGCTGGAATACGCCACCGGTGTTGCGAAGGGCGTATCCAACGTCGGCAACATCTCCGGCGACGCGCCGACCTATGTGATTTCCGACGACCTGCGGGCAAAATTCGAGCTGAAGGGCTTTGAGGCTTCTCTGAACCCGACAGACCCGACGGATGCTGCCCTGTATCCCGGCAAGGAAGCCTACACCTACGGCGCGAAAAACAATTTGAAGCTGATCGACATGGTGGGGCTGGATTACAACGACCCGAAGTGGGATCTGCTGCTGGACGAACTCAAGCTCTCCGAGATGCACCAGCTGTTCAACAAGTCCGGCTGGGGCTCTCTGGCGGTGGAATCCGTTGGCAAGCCCAAGACGTATGAGTATGACGCGCCGCACGGCATTGCGAACTTCCTGACGGACGCGGTCATCTACACCTATCCCTGCGCGACGATGACGGCGGCGACGTGGAGCCAAGAGGTTCAGCGCATCTACGGCAACGCCATCGGCGAAGACGCGATTGCGTCCAACACCGAGGGCTGGTACGCGCCCGGCATCAACATCCACCGCACCCCCTTCGGCGCGCGCAACTACGAATACTACTCCGAGGACGCTGTGCTGACCGGTCTTTGCTCCGCGGCGGTCTGCGCGGGCGTTGAAGCGCACGGTATGCACGCCTACATCAAGCACTTTGTCATGAACGACGCCGACACCAACCGCGCCGCCAACGGCTGTGTGGCTGTGTGGGGCACGGAACAGGCTGCCCGTGAAATCTACCTCAAGCCCTTCCAGTATTCCATCCAGAAGGGCGGCGCACAGGGCATCATGCTGACCATGTGCCGCGTCGGCTGGCAGTTCACCTTCGGCTCCTATCCGCTGATGAGCGCCATCTGCCGCAACGAATGGGGCTGGCACGGCTGCTACATCACCGACTACACCACCACCATGAAGGGCGCTGGCTCTGACCAGTATCTGGCGGCGGGCGGCACGCTCGTTCACGCAACCGCGGAACAGTCGCTCAGCGACGTCAAATCCGGCTGGTGCCGCAAGCTGCTCCGCGAAGCCGTGCATCAGATTCTCTACAACACGGCAAACTCGCTGGCGGTTGACCCCGCCTATGCGGCCATGCTGAATCAGGCGGATGATGCTGCGGAAGAAACGACTGCCCCGGCGGTTGAGGAGCAGAAGGGCTTCCTGCACGGCATGGCGTGGTACAAGGTTGCGCTGTACGGCTTTGACATCCTGATGGCGCTTGTGCTATTGTTCATGGCCATTCGCGTATACAGCAAAGTGCCGATGACCGAGGAGCAGTTCCAGAACCGCAAGCGGATGAGCAAGAAGGGCAAGCGCATCATGTGGATTGTGATTGCCATCGCCGTCATCGCGATTGCAGTTGTCTTCTACCTCTGGGCTTGGCCGCTGCTTGTCAAGGCGTTCAAGATTTAATCCCGTTTTCCGGGGCTTCGGAGTGTTCCGGAGCCCCATTTTGTACAAGAAAGCGTTGCAAGGAGGACATTATGCTGTCTGGGAAGAAAATCTTGTCGGCGCTGCTCTCTGCCGCTCTGCTGCTGCCCGCCGCCTCGGCGCTGGCAGAGGACGATGCGTTTGCGGCGGAAATCGAGCGCCGCTATACCGCGCCCAGCATCGACAGCCGCAGCGAGGTACGCTGGTGGATGGCGGAAGCGGGCCATACGGACGAGACCATCCGCGCGGAAATCCAGGCGATGTACGACGGCGGTTTCCGCGGCGTGGAGCTGTGCGCGCAGGGCGAAGACGAAATCAGCGAAACGGACTACGGCTACGGCTCTGCGCAGTGGGATCACGACTTGAAGCTGGCAATGAACACGGCGCTGGACTTGGGAATGACCGTCTCCCTCACCTCCGGCACAAACTGGGCGACCGCCAACGTCCCCGGTCTTGACCCGCACAGTCAGGGCGCAAGCCAGATTGTCGTGGACATTGTGGAATACATCAAGGCAGGGGCGAGCCGAAGCGGGGCAATCCCCATGCAGAAGAAAGTCGGCAGCAAGGTCTACCCCATTGCGCCGACGGCAAAGCTGATTGGCGTTTTTGCCGTGCCGCAGACGAGCGGCAACAAGGCAAAGCCCATCGTGACGGACGGAACGGGCATCATCGAGCTGACCGACAAGCTGGTCTGGGAAGCGGACGGCACGATTACGCTGGACTGGACGCCGGAAAACGCCGAATCGAAGTACCGCCTGTTCTACTACTGGCAGCAGGGCGCAATGCAGGAATCCCACCCCGCCGCTGAAACCGCGTACTGCATCAACTACTTTGATGAAGCAGGTGTCAAGGCGCTGAAGGAATACTGGCTATCGCACATTCTGGATGACGAAGCGCTGAATGCCAAGATTCAGGCAGGCGACGTGCAGCTGTTCATGGATTCGCTGGAAATCAGCACTGAATACGGCTGCGCATTCTGGTGCGACGACATGGCGGAAGAATTTCTGGCGCGCAAGGGCTATGACATTCGTCCGTACCTGTACCTGACCATCGGTCTGCCGGAATTGTTCTACTGGGATGCCGTGGACTACGGCAGCTATGATTTGGCGGACAAAACCATGCGCGAAAAGGTGCTCAACGACCTCTTTGACGTGCAGACGCAGCTCTACCGCGAACGGATGCTGGAGCCGCTGCGCGCGTGGCTGCACGAATACGGCATCAAGACCCGCGCGCAAATCAGCTATGGGCAGCGGCTGGAAATCTCCGAGCCGATTATGAGCGTGGATTATCCGGAGGCGGAAATCCTCAACCAGAACAATCAGGTGGATATGTACCGCCTGTGGACGGGCGGCGCGAAGCTGCAGAACAAGGTGCTCTCCTCCGAAACGGGCGCTTACGGCGGCTATGCCTATACCGAGCAGGATCACCTGATGGAGGCGTACAACCTCTTTGCGGCGGGCTTCAATCGCATTGTGTGGCACATCTGGTCTGCGCAGTACGGGCCGGGAACGGATAATCGCTGGCCGCATTATACCGCCAGCGGCGCGGTGTATGCCAGCTTCTACGCCTTCGGGCCGCATGAGCCGTCCAGCGTGGATTATCCGTCGTTCAACGACCATCTGGGGCGCATCTGCCAGCTGCTCCGCGAGGGCGTGTCCCGCACGGATGTCGGCATGATTTACATGAGCTATCAGCAGCCCATGCCGACCAGCGGCAACCACGGCGGCGAGAACTGGCTGCTTAACCATACGACCGGCTTTTTCCCGTCCACGACCTTGCAGGATAACGGCTATACCTACGACTACTTCAGCCCGGATTTCCTGACGGCGGACGGCGTGTACTATAATGCCGAAACCGGCACGCTGGAGCAGGCGGGTTATCAGGCGATTGTGCTGTGGCAGGAGCAGCTGGCGCTGGACGGCGCGAAAGCCCTGCTTGATTTGGCGCAGCAGGGCATGAAGGTGGTTGTGGTGGATGGCGCCGCCGTTCAGACGCCGTACAATGATGGCGACGAGGCAGCGCTGGCGGATGTGATGGCGGAAATGAAGGCGCTTCCCAACGTCTATTCCGCAAAGGACGCGGACGACGTTGCCCGCGTGCTGCAAAGCGCCGGGGTGAAGCCTTACGCGGGCTTTACCGAGCCGAACCGCCAGCTGCTGACGCAGACGCGCCGAGACGGCGACACCGAGTACCTGTATGTGTACAACTACTGCGACGGCAGCTATGTCTCCGTGTGGTCGCAGGGGGAAAAGCAGGATACGCACGGCGATACCATCACGACGGAGATGGTGGTGGACGGCACTTGGATTCCGTATCAGCTGGACACGTGGACGGGCGAAACGAAGCGACTGGGCGTCTATCGCCATGAAAACGGCAGCACAATTTTCCCGCTGACGCTGGATTACGGCGACGTGGCGCTGTTTGTGTTCCGTGCGTGCGAGGCGGACAGCGAGCTTCACGCGGTCGAAACGAACGCGGCGGATGTTTGCAGCGATGGCAGCAGCCTGTCCGCCAAGGTCACAGCGTCCGGCGAATATCAGGCGCAGCTCAGCAGCGGCGAAACGCGGCAATTCGCGGCGCAGGTGCCGGATGCGTTTGAAATCACCGACTGGGATGTTACCGTCATGAAGCACACGGCGTCTGGGCAGGTGAACGAGCGCACGGAAACGCTCTTCGGGCAGACCATCACCGAAACGCAGGTTGCGACGGACATTACGCCCATTGCGCTCCATCTGGATGCCCTCAAAACATGGAATGAAATTCCGGAACTGGGCGAGCGCACAGTCGGTCAGGCGACGTACGAGGCGGTTTTCCAGTGGGACGGCACGGCGGACGGCGCGTATATCGACTTTGGCCCGATGAGCGAAAGTATGCAGGTTTACATCAACGGCGAAAAAACGGGCGACCTGAGCATGACGAAAGCCGTCATGGACATCACGCCGTGGCTGAAAAACGGCGAAAACACCATTGCGCTGCTGTATTCATCGAGCTTGGCGAATGCAGGCGGCGGCGCGGGCGGCGGCGACTGGTACGGCTACCGCTACGGCTTGCAGGCATACGGCCCTGCGCAGGCGGTTGTTCACCCCTACTGCCTGATTCCGCTGGACTGATGCCTTCTCCCCTGCCTTTTGTCCTGTACCGCGGGGCAAAAGGCAGGGTTGCGGCGGGCTGGATGCGTATGCTATAATGGCACCGAAATGAAGGAGGGAAAATGAGCTGTGATTGTATTCCTCGCGCAGTGCCTGGGAGAAAGTTATTATTACCAAATGTACCTTTCCGTTGTAGCCTTTCTGGAAATGCTGTCCGGTGTTGCTGTTTTCATTTTCCCGCTGAAGCACAAGCCGCAGTATGTCGTTCGCGCGGCAGCGGGGCTTGCCCTGATGGCGGCGATTATGGTCATCCGAGCCATCCTCCGCACGCATTTTCAGGCAATGCTCTGGTCACGCTTTCTGGGTGCTCTGATGGAATACTTGTCCGTGCTGCCCCTGCTATTCCTTGCGCATGAAGGCACATGGTGTGAGCGGCTGAAAACGTGGTGCGCCGGATGTGCCGCCGTCCAGATTGCCGGCAGCCTGTACGCACTCGTGCTGTCTTTCACGGGCGCGGACGATACGCAGACAATGACCCTGTTTCCGCAAATCACCAATGCGGATGTGACACTTCTCATCTGGTTTGTGTTCCATCTGGCCGTCTGCTATCTGCTTCGGCTGCTGTTCATCCATCCGTCTGTGCAGTACCATGAAGATCGGAAATCGCAAATTCAAACGACGTGGCTGTGCATCCTGTTCTTGTTAGCCAGTGTGCTGATTAACGCCGTGATGAGCGAATACCGCGCCGATTCACGGCCGCTCTATGAGATGCTGCGCTGCTGCCTGGTGTTCATGTGCATTTCTGTTTTGGCGCTGCACCACGACATCGTGCTTTTTTCGCAGCATCGGGCGGAAATCGAGGTGATGGATCAGGTGCTGGCGGAGAATCGGCGGCAGTACGAGACGATGAAGGCCAACATCGACCTTGTGAATCTGCGCTGCCACGACCTGCGCCATCAGCTGGACAAGCTGCAAAGCCGCCTGACCGAATCCGAAATTTCCGCCCTGCGGGAAGCAATCGACCTCTACGACAGCAATGTGAAAACGGGCAACGAGGTGCTGGATGTTGTGCTGTACAGCACGATGCTCAAGTGCATGGACAACGGCATCGCCTTCACCAGCATGGCGGATGGCGAGTGCCTGTCCTTCATGCGGACGCGCCACGTTTACGCGCTGTTCAGCAATGCGCTGGATAACGCGGTGGAAGCGGTGATGCGCGTCAGCAACCCTGAAAAGCGGGTCATCAGCCTGCATGTCCGGCGGCTGAGCGGCGCGGTGGAAATCGCCGTGATGAACTACTACGAGGGCGAAATCAGGTTCAAGAATGACTTGCCGCAGACGATAAAGACCGACGGACGGCGCCACGGCTTTGGCACATCCAGTATGCAGTACATTGTCAGCCAATACGGCGGCACGATGAAAATCTCCGCCAAGGACAGCGTTTACCTGCTGGAAATCCGGCTGAACATCCCGGAAAAGGCGGAAAAAACGAAGACTCATTAAAAAAAGCAGGCGATTTGCCTGCCTTTTTTTAGTGCGCTGCTAAATACTCGTTGTAGGTCTGCTGAACCTGCTTCTTGCGCGGCTGGGAGATTTTCAGCTCCTCGCCGTTATCCAGCAGCAAACTGTATCCCTTGATGCCCGCAATGTGCTGTAAATTCACCAGATAGCAGCTGTTGCAGCGGACAAATTGTTTGTTCGTCAAATCGGCTTCAAGCGTGGAAATCGTGCCGCACTGCCGAATCTGCCCCTCGGCCGTGTGGAAAATCAGGTAATGCCCATCCGTCTCAGCATACAGCAGATCCCGCAGGCGCAATCGAATTTTGCTGCCGCCTGACACAAGCAGTATCGTCGCTTCCTGCTTTTCCGGCAGATGCTCCAGCGCCCAATGCAGCTTCAGCGCGAAGTCATAATACTTGACAGGCTTGAGGATGTAGTCAAACGCGCCGACCGTGTACCCCTCCAGCGCATACTGCGCCAGACTGGTCACAAAAATCAGCATGACCATGCGATCCATCTTCCGCAGATTTCGCGCCGTTTCCATCCCGGACAGCGCGGGCATCCGAATATCCATATAAACGATGTCGTACTCCGCCTGATATTCCTCCAAGAAGAGCAGCGGGTCATGCCAGACACGAATCGTAAACGACACCTTGTTTTCCGTTCCGTAGCGCTGAATCGCCTGCTCCAGCGCGCGAGCGGCAGACTTTTCGTCCTCGACGATGGCAATGCGCACAGCCATGGCATCCCCTCCTCTCTGGTAACTAATATTTTACCATGCGCGGAGGGAAAATGCAAGGCAGGATTCATCACCTTGTTTCATCTGCTTTCTCTGTCTCCCCTATGGTGCGCATCCTCAAGCGGGGATGCTTCCTCTGCAGGATGGTTCTCAATAATCAGAGTGCAGTCTGGTTTTGCTTTTCCGGTATTGGAATGAGGATGGACACAATGAACCAATTGTTTTCCTGCTTAATGGTCATATGCCCTTCATATTTTTCCACTGCCAGCCGAATTCCCTTGATTCCATAGCCGTGTATTTCCGGGTTTTCTTTGGTGGTTTCCGGGTCTTCCAAGGATTTCAGGATGGTTTCCTCGCAATAGTTGCTGATTTTAATCACGAGAAAATGGTTTTCCGAAAAAACGCTTACCTTAATCAGCCGTTTTTCGGTTTCCTCGATTCTGCTTTCATATTCAATCGCGTTATCTAATGCGTTGCCAAAGATGGTGCAGATTTGAGCGGTGTCCAGAAAATCCATTTCACGGGCATCCATATAGCATTCCATGGTAATCAGGGCACTGCGGCACATCATCTTTTTGCTGCTGAGCACCACGTCCAGCACCGGATTTCCCGTATCGTACTGCGTTTCAAAATTGCTGACTGTTTGTTCTACGCTGCGAAGCTCTTTTTCATACTTCTGTGAATCGCTCACGCTGCGGATATAATTGATTAGGTGCTTGATGTCGTGGTAAACCTGCTGCATTTGTTCGTTGTTCACTTTAAATTGCTGATATTGCTCATATTGCCTGTCCAAAAGGCTCTGCAATACACCCATGTTCATTTTCAGCCGCATCCCATAGCTGAATTCATCAATGGCAATCAGGGCCAACATGCCGGAAAAATCAGACACCACACGCACGAGCAGTATACCGCCGCCCATACTGATGCCAAAAATAGATTCAGGCGCCATAAACTGATATTGCTGAGCAGATACGCGCCAATCGTAATCATAAAAGAAGAAATGACTTCCACGTACCCGGCTTTGAGGGGACGATTTTTCCGATGGGAGCGATGATAAATGGATATGCCCAGTGGAATAAATATAATAACATATACAAAAAGCATGATTGTCTGTGAAGCCCGGATATCCGGAAAGCGCATCACACCGCGGCTGACCAGATAAATATTGATTACATACGCCAGGGCAGCGGCGAATTCCGACTGCATCACAGCGTTGCACCAGCGAAGCAGGATCAAGCTGAAGTCTTCCCGGATGCCCAGACGCAGATAAATAAGAACGGATGCCAGACAGCATACGGTGATGACCAGCCAGATTAGGGCAGGCTGCTCGGAATGGGCGATGTTCATCAGCACAAGGATGGGCAGAGCAAACAGAATCAGCGCCACAGCCTTCCAGCCCCGAATACCTTTTTCATTGGACAGGATATATATGGTACAGATAATCCACTGTGCAATGCCCGTAAACTCAGACGGAAAAAAAGTGCTCATTCTTTCAGTCATCTACGGGTACCTCCCATATAATTCGTCAACGCTTCCATAAAGGGTTTATAGCGCAGGCGGGAAAACGCCAGTTCATGACCCGCCACAATCACAACATCCTTTTTCACCTGCTCCACATGGGCAAGATTTACCAGATAGCAGTTGTTGCACCGGCAGAACGGAGCGTTTTTCAGTTTCTCTTCAATGCTCTTCAGGGTATCATTGATATGGAAGGAGCCTTTTGTATAATACAGTCTGACGGCATGTCTTTCTGTTTCAATATAATAAATTTGTGAAATATCCACCTTAAACATCCCGTCCCCTGTGGTGACAGAAATATAATGTTCCGTGCGCTGGCGAAACAGTTCCCTGGCCCGGTCCAGCGTGCTGCGGAAGCTGATGCGGTTGATTGGCTTGAGAATGTAATCCATCGCGTAAACGCTGTAGTCCTGCACGGCATAAGCGGTCATGCTGGTGATGAAGGCGATCAGCACTTTATCATCTTTCTGCCGAACCTGCCTGGCCACGCTTATGCCATCCATGCCGGGCAACTGAATGTCAAGCAGCAGCAGATCATAGCCGCCTACGGAATAGTAATGATCCAGCATATCCGACCCGTTGTCAAAAACGCGCAGCTCGCATACTTCATTCAGTTCAGCAAAATAATTTTGGATTTCCTGACGAATCTGCGCCTGATGCAATCCATTGTCTTCCACAAGCGCGATTTTCATGCAATTCTCCTTTCGCGTTCTTATTTGTTTCATGAAGCGCATGAATGAACCGTTAGTGAAATTTTTTTCATTATATCAGAAACCACCGCGCATGTCAAACAGGGAGCAGCGAAACAGGCTTTGAAAAAACGCAGAACGCAATGCCCGGCTGCGCCTCCCGAAAGAAGCGCAGCCGATTCTCTTCATTATGTCTCCTGCTTGCCAAAGCCCATAAAGCCTGTGATGATCAAAAGCACAACGGCGGTCAGCGCCAAAATGCAAATGGTCAAAATGCGCGGCACCTGGCTGGGATCGCCAAACATGACGATGCCCTGATACCAGTCGGCAAAGGAACCGGCGGAGGAAACCGCCAGCTGCAGCATCCCGCAGCTGCAAAGTGCCGTATCAGCCACCAGCAGCAAATCGCTGCTGAAAAGGAAGGCGGCAATCCCCACCAGACAGCCAATGCCAAGTCCCAGCGCCACAAGCGTATCAATGCCTCCGGCGCCCGGAGCCCAGACAAGGTAATTGACAGCGGAAACCAGCTGAAGCAGGATGGAGACAATCAGAACATACACCCCAGCTTTTCTGTTGGTCAACAAGCTTTTCATTTCTTTTCCGCTCCCTTCTGCTTTTTGTAATAAGCAAGCTTAGCAGCCAGCATAGCCAGCACTGCCAGCCCCGTTACCACGGAAACGCCGATGGTCACGCCGCGCAGGGCAGGCTGCCACCAAGGAATGATCTTCACAATCCGGGTATTGTTGCCGATACCGTTCATCATGCTGCTGTTGGCGTCATTGTACAGAATATTCTTGGCGGCCCGGCGCAGCTGCTGGAGCATAAATCCATCGTTATCGCTTCTGATAGCCTGCACGATGGCGGCGCTGGACTGATGCTGGGTATCCAGGCAGAAAGAATCCGTACCGGCAGCCATCATGGCTTCAAACGCGGTCTTGTAGCCCGTGGTCACCGCGCCGATAGCGTCCGTTTCGATATGCCCCACATAGCCCCATTCACCGCGCACCACATCGGTATTCAGCGCCTTGCTCAGGGAGCAGCCAGTGAAGCCCAGGCGATTGAAGGCCTGCATCAGGGAATGGGCCTTGCCGTTCACCACGCCGCCCTCCAGTCCGCGCAGCGCGCCTTCGCGGAACGCCTGCTCGTTGAAGAAGTTCACCACGCCTTGACGGTTATTCTCCTGATCGTTGCCAGTCAAATGCTTGGGACCGGCGTGCACGCCCTTTTCCTCGATTGCGGACACGATATGGGACGCCGCCAGATAATTCAGGTTGGCATCCTCGGAAAAGTATTCAAAGCTGCGGCCGCCAAAGGGGGTGCGGTGCAGGTTGCAGCCGGGACCCCAGATTTCCACCAGACCCATGAACAAGCCTTCTTCGCCCAGCAACGCGCCGCGCTTATCCAGCAAGTCCTTGTTGAAAGCGGCGGTCAGCAGGCTTTCATTGGGATAGGACGTGGTTTTCAAACCCTTCCCCAGTTCGGCGGAATAGTTATCGGTATAACCGCCGATGCCGTCCGGGCCATCCCCCGCAGGGGTAGCGGGCTTACCAACGGAATCAACGGCTTCCGTGCCAAAGTTGTTGGCAATCAATGCAGCCATTTCTTCAATGGTCATCTGGCTGATGAAGGTTTCCCACAGGTCGTCGTTGTAATCCAGCCCCTTCATGGTAATCAGCATGATGCCCTGCTGGTCGCCCTGGGGAATGGCGTCCACGGCGGGGGCATTGTCGGGCTTTTCATAAATCTTGCCATCCAGGATTCGAATCATTTCATCGTTCAGGGTCAGGCCCGCCACAGGCTGAACGGGATAGGTGCCCTGCCAGTCACTTCGGGACAGATAGGTGACCAAATCGGGATACCAGTAATTCACGTCCGCGTCCTCAAACTGATTGGTCACCCTCGCGCCAGTGGCGGAATAGCGGTAGGTTTCATCGTCAAAGCTGCCGGTGAAGTGGAAAGCCTTGGCCGCCGTGCCTTCCGTGGGATTGCCCTGCACATCTACCATACCGGTGGCACCTTTGGCGGCCAGTACGTTGTTCAGGGCGTCGTGCGCATCATCGCCGATAGCGATGTAATAATCGCCTTCGCTGAGGATATAGCCCTTTGCGTTTGTATAATCATAGCTGGCCAGCAGATACTTGTCGCATACGATTGTCAGCGTTTCGGAAGCGCCAGGCTGCAGCAGGGCAGTCTTGCCGTAATCCAAAAGCTGGATAGAGGATTTTTCTACCTTGTTTTTCTGCTCATATTCGCCATAGGGCGTTTGGGCATACACCTGCACCACGCTCTTGCCGGGCACGCTGCCAGTGTTCGTAACGGTGACTGTCACCGTCACAGTTTTATCTTCCACCGTCACGCTGTCCAGCTTCTGATCGAAGGTGGTATAGCTCAGGCCATAACCGAAGGGATAGGAAACCTCCTTGGCATAGTCCCAGGCACCGCCATCAATGGATCCTGCGGAACCGGTGGCGTTGAACCGCCCCAGCACCTGGTCCTCATACCGGGTTTCGTAATACTTATAACCGATATAGATTCCCTCGGTCTGCACGGTGTAATAGGAAATTTCGGAAGCGTTGGAGGAGGATTTCTGCAGCGCTTCTGTCAGGTTGGCCCATTGCTGGTTGTTGAAGGTATTATTGACCACGGCTGGGGCGGACAGGGAACTGACCGCATAGGTGTCCACCAGCTTGCCGGAGGGATTGGCGTTGCCCATCAGGATGTTCGCCACGCCGATGAAGCCTTTTTCACCCGGACAGCCAATCCACAGCACAGCGTCCACGTCGTACTCCTCGACCCAGTTTACCTCCATGGGGTTGCCTGTATTAAGCAGCACAATGGTTTTCTTGAACGAACCGGAATCCCGAATCATGGCCAGCAAATCTTTTTCATCCTGGCTCAGCGCCAGCTGACTGATGCCTTCCGTGGGGGTTTGGGTGTAGAGCTCTACGCCTTCGCCGCCCTCCCGGGCCAGCATCACGATGGCTACGTCGTTAAAGCCGGTTGCCCAGAAGGATTTCACATCGTCAGTGTAGAAACTGATGGGTTCCTCACCCAGCGACCATAATGCGGACGGATCGGCGTTTTCCGCAAAGAACGTGCCTGCGCCGGTTTTTCTCTCGGTCTTGCTTTGGCGGTATGCGTTGTACAGCTTGGGGTTCACCTTGAATTTCAGGGTGCCCAACGCCTTATACAGGTCAACGCCCGTTTTAGTGGAATAGGCGCGGGAACCAGCAGATTGATTGCGGTACAAGGGCTGCACGACTGCATGGCCAAACAGCGATATTTGCTCATCCTTGCTTAGCGGCAGAGCGTTGTCCTTATTGTAAAGCAATACGGTGCCTTCTTCCTGCTCCTGCACTGCCTCCGTATAGGTGTCTTCCTTGAGTACCTTAAGCGTTTTTGCGTTGATGTCGCCATAAGCGCTCTTATAATATATCGTATCCTCATCCGCGACACTTTCATCGTTGATGACTTTGCTGGTCTGCACGCCAAGCATGCCATTGACAACGGTATCATAGCTCATGGCCAGGTTCGAGCCGAATATCACGAAGCACAGGATGAAAGCCATCAGACATGACAGCCCGGTTGTTATTCTCACCTTTCGCATACGCATGCTCCTTATCTTGATGGATCAGTCGTTCAGAAAGAAAACGGCGCCGGGGAGAAAGCCAATTTGCGAATGCAGGAATGGCTTGCAGCACCAGACGCCGCCGCTGTCATGAAGCACAGCGGAGAGGAAAGGAATTTGATCAGGTTTGAGAGAAAGGAGGATTCAAAAACGATCTATCGATTCCTTCGCTTCCCGCCGAGCGTCCATGCGCTTTCGGAGCGTTTTCCGCAGGTTGACGACGGCGTTCAGACGAGCGGCCTGCCGCTGTCAAATTTGGCGGGGTGCCGGGTCAATCAGCCCGGCACGCCCTGCCTCCTTGCAGGGAACCAATTGATGTATCTGATTTATTCCAGCGGATTGGTGCCGACGATAGGCTCCACGTTGTACTTGGCCACGCGCTCGTCGTCGATCACACCGCTCCAGTTGAGGCCGAAGGTGAAATCGTAGGTGTTGCCGTCGGCGTCCACATAGCAGTCCATATCCCGGGGCACGTCCTCGTACTGGGCTTCCACGGTTTCCATATCGAGGGGCTGCTGCATGGGCAGCAGGGCGGAGGGCTCATAGTTGCCGGCGATGATTTCAAAGAGGATCTCGTCGCGGGCGGAGTGGGTGCGGCCGCCGCCGAAGGATACCAGGATTGCGTCCGCGGAGGGCTCGATTTCGGACCACACCATGGAACTGTTGAGGTTCATCACCAGCACCAGGGGAATCTCGCCGGTGAGCTCGTCGATTTCCAGTACGAAGTCCAGGTCCGCCTCGTTGCTGACGGTGCCGGTCTTGCCGAAGTAAGAGCGGTTTTCCTTAACATAATCGTACTCAGTGCCGTAGACGCCCTCGAAGGCTTCCAGCGTGATCTGGCCGCCGATGGACTCGAAGCGGACGTACATGTTATCGGCGGTGTAAGGACGATACTGCAGGGAACGGGGAATGTACTCGTAGTCAGCGGGTACCTTCATGTTTTCGTCATAGCCGGTGGTGGGAGCGTTGCTCTTGGGACTGGCGACGCGTACGATCACCAGATCGGCCTTCGCGATGTCCTCGGCGGAAGCGCGGATTACGTCCCCGGGCAGATAGGTGTTTCCTTCACCGCTGGGCGTTCCAACTGTGTCAGTGATCACGTTGAAGTACTGAGAGGCCACGGCAATATCCATTGAAGGAGCGAAGGAAGCGGGGGTGGTGCCGCGGCGGCTTGTGGTTGCGGGAGAGTACTTGTAGGGAATATAAACGGTCAACTTTTCATCGCCCGCAGGCTTGATCACGCTGTTATCAGTATTCTTGAGCATCACGATGGACTTGAGCAGCGCTTCGCGAGCCATGGCGGTATGTTCTTCGTTATTGGGCACGGAAGCGGCAACCGCTTCGGAAACGTAGGGGTTATCCACGACGCCCACGTTGAACAGGGTGTCCAGAATGTGGCGGGTACTGTCAAAAATGATCTGGTCGGCAGCTTCCTTGCCCAGGCGTTCCACACCATAGTTGTAGGCTTCCACAGCAACGGCAATATCTTCTTCATACTTGCCGCCCATATTGCCCCAAGCGTCAATGCCGGCTTCCAGTTCCAGCCAAAGGCGCTGCGGAACGGTGTATTCTTCCATGCCGAAGCACTTATCAACGTGGGTGTTGAAGTCCGTCAGAATGTAGCCGTCCCAGCCGTTGGCAGCGCGCCACAGGCCGTTGATCTTTTCGGCGTTGTAGCTGGTTGAAACGCGCTCGCCCAGGACGGAGTCGCCGTTTTCATCCACGCCGATGGAGAAACTGGTCATTGCGGAGGACACCATGCCAGTCTTGCCGGGCAGATCCTGCGCCGCGAAGTAAGGCAAGATGCTGGTATAGAACTGGCCGCCGGGATACACGGCGTAAGCTCCGTCCAGCGAATGGGCTTCACGGCCGCCCTCGCCGGCGCCCTCGCTCATGATGTGCTTCACCTGGATATTGACGGAGTCCTTGCCCCAGCCCAGGTCGTTGCCGTCATCGTCGTAGGTGGACTGCCAGGCGTTGATCATGGCGCGGGTCATGTCGATAGAAAGCTGAGGATCCTCGCCAAAGGTCATGTCGTTGCGGGACCAGCGGGGTTCAGTCGCCAGGTCAACCTGGGGGCCGACGTTCATGGTCAGGTTCATGGAATGCCATTCTTTGGACAAGGTACGGCCATATTCATGGGCCAATTCCGGATCGAAGGTGGCGGCCAGCGCCAGGTTGCCGGGCCAGTCGGTCACGCCGTTGCCTTCCAGCGGGTCGGCAATGAAGGTGGCGGGGATAGCAACCACGTCGGTATTTGCTTCGATGTGCTTCTGAATCTCGTTGTTCCAGGTGGTAATCAATTCAGCGCCTACGGAGCTGAAACGGATGTGGCGATAACCCAGATCCAGCGCAGTCTTGGTGGTATCCGCCAGGGTTTTGGCAGGAGTGCCGACGCTAAAGGGGTTCATTTTCAAGCCCAACTGGAATTCCAGACTCAGGCCGCCGTTCGTGACCAGGTCGCGGGAGCGTTCTTTGTAGTCCACGCGCCAGTCTTCAAACACGTCCAGTTCGCCGTCACGATCCAAATCCTTGAAGGCGTAACCATCCACTTCAATCAGATCCACGCCGCCGCCCTTGGTGTAACTCAGGGTTGCGCCGCCTTCATTTTCAACCAGTGTCCAGCCTTCCGGCTGCAGTGTTTCGGTATACTTCTTGCCGCTTTCGCCCATGGCAAAGCTGGGCAACATCACAACCAGCATCACGGCTGTGATGATCACGCTGACTACCCGCTTCGTGTTGATCTTCATCAATGATACCTCCATTGTTTTCTTTCCGGTGTGTGAACAAACGACCAGATTATTCTCGGGGAACTTCGAGCTCTCAATCCTCCGCCAGGGTGCACCTCCTATAGCGGCAATTGGAAACTCCCCGAAGATCTGATTTTATTATAACCACAGAAAGAAGCAATGGATTGTTCTTCGACCAAACTGTCGTTTTTCGCTACCAAATTGAAAATATGTGCTTTTTTGCACCATTTATTGCATGTATTTTGAATATACCGAGGGATTCATGTGCAGCCTCCGCTTTTCATTACAACGGCGACAGATATAAATAAGCATGCTCTGCTTTCGATAAATCAATGTTTGCTGCCATGGCATTTTATCTATTGAAAATCCACAAAGTCATACAGATAATGCCAAAAATGCGGAGCGCAGAAAATTGCTGGCACGCCGTGCACGCGAATGTTAGGCAAATCGCCCGTTTGCCATAACAGCGTTGTTGGCAAAAAGGCGAAATGTTGGGAAGCTGCCAACAGCGCCAGCAGCGGCGCAAAAAGCAAATTTCCGGGCAAAAAAAATCTTTCCAGCCGATGCTCTTCGCGCGTTTGGCAAGACGCACGCGAGAACATCAGCCAGAAAGAATTGCTTGTTTGGGGATTGAGTCCAGTGGGAGTCGAACCCACGACCGACTGCTTAGGCGAGATGCTCACCGCTTCCCTTTCAGAGAACTGCACTGCCCTGTAATGCCCGATTTTCCTGCGTTTCCAGCAGATTTCTACGTTGCTGACTGTTAGTAGAAGAAGGCAAAAAACCGCAATTTCCAACCGCGCTGTTAGACAAATGTTAGATACGCTAACAAAGGCGGTAGTTCCCTTCGCCAACGTCGGAATTTGTTAGACGAAAATGCGTATATAATCATAACAGAGTGGAAGTAAAGCATTAGTTGTAATTTGAGAAATATAAATTCGTGTGCTACCGACGATACCGTCAATAGTTTTTGCTGAAATTCCAGAAAAACTTTCCGCATTACAAATGTTTTTCGGTTTGTTTAGCATTGCATTTGACAGAAAATCAGGGAGCGAAGCAGAAAAAAAAGGAGATGTAGGAACGCCAATGTCATTTAGTTAACCTACCCACCTCCTATGCGGGTAGAAGAATCGCGTAGGAGGATTTTTTTGCAAAGCACTTGACAAAAGGATAAAAATGTGTGGCCTCTTTGCTTACCAAAGTAAGCAAAGAGGCCCTTGTAGTTAGGAAGTGGCCACTGTGACACAAAACTACAAGGAGTGAGATGTGTGACTATCAGGCATGTCAAGCGAACATTGGCGGATTCAATTAAGGATACCCCTTATAATTGCGCCCAAACCATCCACGTCATCCCCGCTGACCAAAATTTTCGAGAAATAGCGCAATTCAAGCGCACTGTTTGTGCGCGAAATAAACCTCGTTACACAACCTTCATTCGATTGCGAGCAAGGTATAAATTCGCAAGTGCAAACAGTGTGCAGCAATGCTGATGCAGTTCTTCCCGTCCTCGGAATCGTGTTTTGCAAAAATGAAAAATTCTCTTTATCACGCAAAACATATGTTCTACTTTGGAACGAACCGAGGATTTCGCATGTTCGATTGCCTTGAGCAGCTCGAACTTTTCGCCGCTTGCTTTCTTCAGCTGCGACGGACGCTTGTTGATAAGATACCGAATAGGCTGCTTTTTGTCGTTAACAAGGATGGCATCCTCCTTTTTCTCTGCGCCCAGATACCCGCTGTCTCCATAAACTTCCTCCTCCGTTTCTTGAAGAAGATCGACGACTTTGTTGCTGTCGTGCACATTGGCGGCTGTTGTTTCCAACGTATGAACCAGTCCGCTGTCCGCATCCACGCCGATGTGCTCCTTGTAGCCGAAGTACCATTGGTTGCCCTTTTTTCTTTGTGCGGGATTGCCCTGGATATTTGTAAATCGTCGCTCCCCGTGCGGGGCACAGAAATCAATTTTCTAAGACCGCACACAAAAGGTCAAGTTCCAGCAGGCAATCCAGCATAATTTGTGACAACGGACGTTTGGAATTTGTCTGCGCTTTGTAGCGCTTGATAAGCGACAGCGCAAATTTGCGCAGCGCATTTAGATTCTGCGGTGCTGTCTTGTTTGCAATCCGGCAGTAATCTTCACCGTAATGAACATCCAACAGCCAGTGCATCGACTCGACCGCCCACTCCATCCGTGCATGATGAAGCAGTTCTTCCGCCGACAGTTTGCGGCTGGAAATGTAGTAGTGCTACTCTTCGGTGCGCTTGCCGTCAACTTCGACTTCCTTTCGGATTGCGCCGATGCAGCACAGCCCCTTCCATTTTTTCTTCCCGCATAGCCATTCAGCATCATCGGTCGTGTACGCCGTCCGAATTTCAATCCGCTCGCGGTTCTTTTCCACCGTCCGCTTCTTGTCCATGCGACCGCGGAGGTCATCATTCTTGACGTATTCGGCAATTTCTTCTTCCAAATTGCGCTGATTTGCCCTGACATCCAGCAGATAATCTGCTTTTCCCGCTACGACAGCTTCTGCCGCTTTCTGATGACAATTCAGTGCATCCGCGACAATCAGGCAGCCCTCAATGTCCATTTTTTCAGCAGCTCCTGCACCGCCGGGATTTCGTTACTCTTGTCTTCGACGGCTTCGGAAGCCAGCGTAACGCCAATTTCACAGATTTGCGCACTAATAATGTGCAGTGGGCTATCCATGTTTTTCTTGCCAACGGTAGAACGAATCGTCTTGCCATCCGGCGAAATAGTTGTTTCAATTTCATTTTCTGGCAAGAATTGTGAAGTCCTTTTCATCATGCATTGGTTCAGCGTGTCAGGCTTTACCATTTTCAAGAGTGTCAACAGCCCAAAGTAGCACGGAATATGCTCTATTTGGAATTTCTCCTTCAAAATTCACGCGCGCATTTTTCGCCCAATGATGGATCTGGCTCACGTTCCTGAACCCGCACAGGCTGCCCAGCACCACAATTCCGATGCTTCCGCGATGCTGCAAAAGTACCCGTTGTACTCCTCGTTCGTCTCGACTTTCTCAAAGAAGTCGATCAGTGTTGTTCTGTCCATGCGTACAGTATAGCACATTTTCCACAATTTGAAAATTGATTTCCGTGCCGTGCGGGGAGCGTGGGTTGAAATGATTTTGAAATCGTCACCAGCGGCGAACATGCCGTCGCTCCCCGTGCGGGGAGCGTGGGTTGAAATTTTCTGTTGTTATGATGAAAATGGGGCGGATGCGCCGGATTTTCGCCGGAAAAACGCACTTGCAGAAGCCTCAGGGGCTGCCGGATTCGCCCCTCCCCGCCCCTGAGGCTCCCTTTTCGCCCGCGCGCCGGATTTTCCCCGTTGCATCCGCCGCGCCAAGTTGCGGCAAGAGGTTACATCGTCACGCTTTCGTCACCCGGAACGGCCCGAATTTTCCCGCGCCGCCGTGGTTCTCGCCGTCCAGCGACATCGCAAACAGCGCCATCCGCGCGCCGACCCATGTGTGCCGCGCAGGGCTGAACGGCTCGCCGAAGCGCCGCCAATCCCCCAGATGCTGATACGCAAACGCCGCGCGCGCCGTGTCGTCCCCCGTCGGCTGAAGCACCATCCGCAGGGCAAGCTGCTCCGCTGGCGCGTCGATTTCCTCGCACACCCGCTCCTGATGCGCCTCGCCGTCCGACTGCACGAAAACCAGTCGCATCCCCGCCGCCGTCCGCCGCAGGGCGATGTACGCGTACTGCCCGCCGATGAGCCCGAAGCCCGCCTGCTCGCCGATTTGCAGCGCGCGGGCATCCAGTGTCACCTCCGCCGTGAAGGCGGGCGCGGCGATTTTCTGCGTCAGCACATGCGGGCAGTTCCACAAAATCCCGTTCGGCGCGGGCAGGGCGGCAAGCGTCAATCCGCCGTCCACAGCATAGAAATCCGCGCGCCAATTGCCCATAAACTGCCATTGCAGCCCAAGCGAATCCGCAAAATCATCACTGCATTGCAGCGAAAGCGGCGGCTGATGCGTTTGTGACGGCTTGCGCCACGTTTCCACCGGCGTGCCGTACGTTTCGCCCGCCACGGGTTCGCCGATAATCGGCCAGCCGTCCGCCTGCCACGCCATCGGCTGCAGGTGGGTGACGCGCCCGTACAGCCCGCGGCTCTGGAAGTGGATGAACCAGTCGCTGCCATCCGCCGCCGTCACCCACGCGCCCTGATGCGGCCCGTTGACGCGGCTGTTCCCCTGCCGCAGGACGATTCTGTCCTCGTACTCGCCGTCAATCCGCCGACTGCGCAGCACCGTCTGCCAGCCCGTCGCCACGCCGCCCGCGGGAGCAAAGATGTAGTACCAGCCATCCCGCTTGTAGACCTTCGGGCCTTCAATCGTCGGGTGATTTGCCGTGCCGTCGAACAGGAATTTGTCCTCGCCGATGGCGTGCGTGCCGTCCGCGCTCATCGGGAAGATACCGATTCGGCTCTTGAACCCGATGCGGCTGTTCGCGTAGGCGTGGATGACGTACGCCCTACCGTCGTCGTCCCAGAAAGGGCAGGGGTCAATCAGCCCTTTGCCCGCCCGCACGAGTTTCGGCGCGTCCCACTGCCCGCAGGCATCCGCCGCGCGCACCATGTAGATGCCCTCGTCCGGCATCCCGTAATAGATGTAGAAAAATCCATCGTGCCAGCGGATGGCGGGCGCCCACACGCCGCACGCGTGGCGGGGGATTTCGTAGCCCGGTTCGGGGATGTTGGGCAGCGCGTAGTTCACCAGCCGCCAGTTGACCAAATCCGCCGAGGTCAGAATCGGCAGCCCCGGCACATAGTTGAACGAGGATGCCGTCATGTAGTAGGTGTCGCCGACGCGAATCACGTCGGGGTCGGAGTAGTCGCAGCACAGCACGGGATTGCGGTAGCTGCCGTCGCCTTGGTCGGGGAGGTACAGTTCGTCCGTCATTGTGCCTTTCCTCCTGAAGTCGTTCTAAACGAAAAGTTTCCTATTTATATGGATTTTTCCTGTGCGGAAAAGGACCCAAGCCTCCCCTGCAAGGGGAGGTGGCGCATCAGCGCCGGAGGGGTTGTCCCCCGCCGCTCTAACCCCTCAGTCAGATTGCGCTGACAGCTCCCCTTTCAGGTGAGCCTCTGGTTCGTGTCCCTTCACTCCGCGTACCCTGTCGCCACGCCCTCATACGCATTCGTTGCCGGGTCGGAGGATTTGCGCGCCTGCACCGTCAGGCAAGTGCCCGTGAATTGCAGCAGCATGTCCACGCCGCAGGGAGCATCGTCGATGATTTGGCAGCGGACGCGCAGCAGATTCCCGTTTTCATCCGCCG
>ERZ773208.1059-NODE-1059-length-23449-cov-6.833975_pt1 | contig 23449 bp, 18 predicted proteins | sample MGYA00581006_ERZ773208 | MGnify/ENA primary metagenome ERZ773208 (study PRJEB29015, sample SAMEA2737793) | human gut metagenome | biome: human gut; feature: human-associated habitat; material: faeces | place: China | collected 2012 ... | reverse complement strand
TCATTGATTTTGTCAAAGGACACAACCACATCGCCGGGCTCAGGTATGGTAGGCCCGGTCTGTTCCTGCTGGGGCTCAGACGCTGCGGCCTGTTCGGGTGTGGTGATAGGCCCGGCGGCCTCCGGGGAAATATTCTCCGCAGGGCCTGTGTTCAGTTTTTCATCGGCCATTTACGATCCTCCTTTTCGTTAAAGTTGCACAAATTTGAACGCTAAAATTTTGTAGTTATTTTTGTGCCTCCTTTCCGTCTATCCACGCAAAAAAGCCGCCCGTTTTTCATGCCGGACGGCTTTTTGCGTAATGTGATAGATCAAATATTATTTTTTCTGGTTTGCAGGCTCCGAAAAGCCTTGTATTTACAGTGTTCCTAATAGGAAGTAATCATATCGTATTTGCGCCGAAATACAGGAGACAGATCATATACGGAAAGATCAAACAGGATATCGGACAGATGCTCAGAAAGCTGTGCGAATATAAGGGTAAACGCAGGCATTGCTTGCCAAGTGTTGATTCTTTCTGCCCGAGGTAATCACCTAAGGCTTCATGCTTTGTGCTCTTGGAGCTTCTTACGGTACTGCACCGGCGTCTGCCCAACGTTCCTTTTGAATTGCGTCTGAAAATGACTTTGGCTGGAAAAGCAGAGATAGCTGCTGATCTCGCCAAGGGATTTTTCCGTGAATCGAAGCAAAGACTTTGCTTCCTGTATGCGACATTGCGCGATATAAGCGCCGATCCCCATTCCCAGCTCCTGCTGAAATTTCCGAAACAGATACGCCCGGCTCATTCCGGAAAAAGCAACGACATCTTCTGCCTGAATTGGTTCATTGATATGGGAATTGATAAACTGCATACAGTTGTATACTTCATGTGAAATATTGGAGGGAAGCTTTTGCTGAGCGACCCGGCGGGCAAAGTCTATAGGCATATTGTATTGCAGATTTTTGATGGCATCCTCAGACTGCATTTTTTCGCACTCCTGAATATAAGTATCGATCAGCTGATAGGTCTGCTCAATGTCCAGGCCGCCGGGGATGGCAGCTGCCTTCCCAATCATGGTAGCCCATCCGATGAAAATGTTCTTTGCCTGTCGCAGAGGAGTTTCTGCCACTTTTCCTTCCTGAACCGTAGGCGAACTTGCCGTGGCAAGAAAAAGCTGTTCCAGTTTTTCTGCGTCACCGTTTTGGATCATCGTCAGCATCTGCTGTTCAAATTGATAGGTGCCGTGCTGCCGACGTTCTTCCCGCTCCTGATAGGTTTGCCAGGAGTGACGCTGCGCGATCACTTTCTGAAACTGGGTATCGGTAATGCCAAAGGCCTGACCGATATCCAGTTTTTCGCCGGTAAAGGTAAAATGAAGAAAGAGCAAAAGATTCAGAAAGTGATTATAGGTGTATTGGGGAATGCTGCGCAGAAAGGATGCAACTTCCTCGTAACGGCTGATGGGAAGCATGTTTTTCCGAATATAGGAACGAATGAATTCTTCTGTCACCGGCGTGCTGTATGCCGGCCCCAGAACAAAGGCGTGCAGCCCATCGCCGCATGTTACGAGTCCATAGTACCCCGTATCGGAGGAAACATAGACAGAAGGGCTTTTGTATCCTGTCATCTTGGAAAAAACAAATGGGTAAGGGTCTCCTTCTTCATAAAATCCGGAGGCGCAGACAAAGTGCTCCCCTTCATACATGGCAATGGGAAGATAGTGGGAAGCATAAAAAATCTCGCAGAAATTCTGATAGTTTTTCATAAAACTCGCCTCCGTAGATAAATATATAAAATTATAGACTATTATGCAATACAAAGCAATGGGCAATTTGTATAATATGAGTACAAACTTCCCGAATTATCTCTGGATTTCTGTGTGGAATTGCTTAAAGAAAGGACGAAGTCCATGACCATTGATTTGAACAAAGGATGGTTCTTTTGCAAAGAGGACGGCATACCAGTGGAAACGGATCTGCCGCACGACGCCATGCTGGAAGAAGCCCGTGACAGAATCTGTCGGAACGGAGTCAATACCGGATATTTCCCCGGCGGAAAATATCGGTATGAGAAGCGATTTGTTCTGGAAGAAGCGGCGGTCGGGAAATCCATCGTCCTGCATTTTGAAGGCGTCTATCAAAATTGCAGAGTCTATCTCAACGGCCTTGCGGTCGGCGCGCACCACTACGGTTATACCGCCTTTGACGTGGACATTTCCAATGCCGTTCAGGCGGGAGAGAATCTGCTGCGCGTTACGGTGGACAATTCGCTGGAGCCGAACTGCCGCTGGTATTCCGGTTCCGGCATCTATAGACCGGTAACGATGTGCATCCAAGACAAAAATCATATTTCCGGCGTGCATCTGGAAACTTTGGACATTCACCCGGCAAGGGTGCGAGCGGAGATAACAACGACCCGGCCTTGCGATGTGACCGTGGAATTTTACGACGGTGATACCTGTGTAGCTTCCGGCGCTCCGGGGGTCTTGGAAATTCCGGATGCGAAGCTGTGGAGTGCGGAGAACCCATATTTATACCGCGTTCTGGTGAGAACCGATACGGATGAGCAAACGATTTTCTACGGGATCCGGAATCTCGCCTGGAGCGCCGAAACCGGACTGACTGTTAATGACAAGCCGGTACTTCTCCGGGGCGGCTGCATCCACCATGACCACGGTGTCCTTGGTGCCTGTGAATATCATGATGCAGAGGAGCGGCGGATTCGGATTCTGAAAGAAAGCGGGTTCAACGCCGTCCGCATGGCCCATAACCCGGCCTCTCAAACCACGCTGGAGATCTGCGACCGGCTAGGAATGTACGTGATGAACGAGGCCTTTGACGGATGGTACATTCCCAAGACCTACCACGATTATTCCCGGAGGTTTGAGACGGATTGGAGATCGGACGTAACAGCCATGGTGGAATCCTCACGGAACCACCCCTGCGTCATAATGTATTCCATCGGCAACGAGGTATCGGAAACTGCGACCCCCAAAGGCGTGGAGGTCTGCAAACGGCTGACGGAATTTGTCCACAGTCTGGATAACACGCGCCCTGTCACAGCAGGCGTGAATGTGCTGCTGAACGTTTATGCCAGTATGGGCATGGGTGTATACAAGGACAAGGGAGATTACAAACCGGAACCGCTTCCGCCAAAGCGGGGGTATCGGGAAAAAAAGACCGGATCAGCCTTTTTCAACGCCATGACGCAGAAGCTGGGAAAGCTGATGTTCTTTATGGCCGCCGGGAAGCGGGGCGACAAAGCCTGCCGGGGCGCTGCTGAAAGCCTGGACATTCTGGGGCTGAACTACGCTTCCTCCCGATACGACCCGGATGCCCGGAAGTACCCGAATCGGATGATGGTCGGTGCGGAGACCATGGCGGCGGATCTGCCCTACAACTGGGAGCGGGTAAAAAAATATCCGCAGCTCATCGGAGATTTTGTCTGGTCAGCGTGGGATTATCTGGGGGAAGCCTGCATGGGCTGGACCTATGAAAGCTACAAGGGGCTGCCGTTGCTTGCCAATCAGGGGATGATCGATATGACCGGAAAGCCTCTGGCGGCGATGGCGTATCTGCAAGTGGTCTGGGGACTTCGGAAGGAACCGTTTATCGGCGTGCATCCACTGAATCACGCAAAGGAGTCTCCGACAAAAGGCTCCTGGCAGTTTACGGATGCCATAGACAGCTGGAACTGGCCGGGTTACGCGGATACAAAAGCGACGATCGAAGTCTACGCGCCTGGGAATGCGGTGCGGCTGTTACTGAACGGGAAGGAAATCGGAACGAAAGGGCTGAAAGACTTCAAGGCAGTCTTCACCACGCGATATCAGCCGGGGACGCTGACGGCGGAGGCGCTGGACGCTGGCGGGAGGGTGCTATCCTCCTACAGCCTGTCCGGCGGAACAGGAGAAATACGGCTGTGCGCCGTGCCGGAAAAGCGGACGCTGCGCGCCGGCAGCACGGATCTGTGCTATCTGCCCATTGAATTTGTAGATGGGGACGGAAAGCTGCTTCCCACGATAGAGCAGCCGGTGGAAGTACTGGCCGATGGCGGGGTTTCTCTGATCGGCATGGGCAGCGCCCTGTACAAAACAGATGAGAGTTTCCTGCAAAACCACTGCCGGGCTTACCGCGGGCGGGCGCTGGCCGTGCTGAAAGCCGGAAGCAAGCCCGGAAAAGCAGCCGTAACCATAAACTCAGCCGGTGTGGAGCCGGTAACAATATACTTGGAGGTAGAATGAATGAAAACAAAGACAATACACAAGCCGCTTCTCAGCGGCGGCTTGTTCGACAAGCCCTTTATGGACAGCCGGGCAACCACCCAGACCGTATCCACAAAGGAATGGGTGTTGGGGCACCTGATCGGCCCGTTGGGACTGATTTTTGTGGTCAATACCATTGCGGCGCTGGTTGAAAAGTTTTTCACCCAGCAGACCGGCGCCATGTATGGCGTGGACAATATTGCCATGATTATGAAGATGGGCGGCGTATATGAAGTCGTTATGACTGTGGCAAAAATCCTTGCCATGGGCACCGGTCTTCTCAACGGCTGGCTGATCCAGCATACCCAGTGCCGGCAGGGTCGTATGCGTCCGTGGTATCTGATTTTTGGATTTATTTCCATAATCATCGGCAGCCTGATTTTCCTGTTCCCCGGGAAGACGCTGGGAGAGAACTACTGGTACTATTTCTTCTTCCTGCTGATCTGCTATCATACGGTCGGTTCCAGCTATTTCTATCTGTTTCGGGACACGATCTGTTCCCTGACGTCCCGCAGTCCCAGGGAGAAGGCGTTTATTCAGTATATCCGGAAAATGTCCTGGACACTGATCTCCGGCATTATTATCGGTATGCTGCTGAACATGGTGGCGCTTCCCATGTGGCTGGAGAAGGATATCACCGGCTACCCGAAGCTGATGCTGATTCTGTCGGCCATTGCCATTCCGCTGCTGCTGCTGGAATACTTCTATACCCGTGAACGCATCACGGAGGATGTGACGCTAGAGCAGAGCAAGCCCGGCGAAGAAAATATTCCCCTGAAGCAGCAGCTGAAGGCGCTCTTCAGCAACAAGTACTATGTGATTTTGCTGACTCTTACCACAATCGGCGGCATTGTGGATAATTTCAAGGGCGGCAATGTACAGTATTTTTACATCAAGTTCCTGCTGGGAGGCGCAGAAAACCCCCTGATGTACACTATTTACACGGTGATTACCGGCTCCATGACCGGCATCGGCGCATTCATCATCTATCCCATGGCCAAAAAATTCGGCATCAAAAATCTGACGGTCGCCGGATATGCCATTGCATTGTTTGGAAGCGTTCTTGGCTGGATGTTCCCGGATCAGCTGGTGCTCGCTCTGATCGCGGGCTTTCTGCGGCAGGTGGGCTGGCTCCCCAATGCGTACATTTTTGCAACGCTCATGTGCTATGCCTTTGACAGCATCGAATACAAATCCCATCTGCGTCTGGAAGGCATGATGGGTGTTGCGGTGATTACTGCCATCCAGTGGCTGATCTATGCACCCTTTGCCGGCGGCTTTGAGTCCGGAATCCTGAAGCTGGGCTTTGTGGACGCCGTCGGCGTAGCACCCAGCGCAGAAGTGATCCGGTTTATGACGATGTCTTTCTATTTGTTCGATATTATTTTGGCGGCTGCGGTGGTTATCCTGCTGCCCTTTGTGGATGTGGAGAAGTATCTGCCGGAAATCAACACAGAGCTGCTGGATCGAAAAAAGCAGGCGGTGCTGGCCCGGGGCGAAGTGTGGGTTGCCCCCGATGAGCAGCAGCGGCTGGAGGATGAGGCGGCCGAACGAATCCACGAGGAACACAGAATCGAGGATCTAAAGGCCCGCTGCGCGAAAAAGGGGCTGGACTTTGACACAGAAAACGCCAAATATCTGGCGAAGCAGGCAAAGAAAGCTGCCAAAAAGAAAAAATAAGGGGTGATCGGTCATGCTGGAAATCCGGAATATTCAAATAGACGGCAAAGCTGACAACAGAACAGATCATTTGGAGCCGGAGCTGACGTTTGCTTTGGAAAGTGATGTTCCCGGAACCAGCCTGGCAGAAGCCTCAGTAACCGTCTGCGGTCAAACATTTGACTGCGGAAACGACCAGACCGGGTTTCCGTTAAAGGGTCTTGCCTTGCAGCCCTTTACGGAATATCCGCTGGAGATACGGGTACGGGATAACCACGGACAGGAAGCCGCTGCGGCGGCTTCCTTCCGAACCGGACGGCTGAAGCTTCCCTGGAAGGCATCTTGGATAACGGATAAGGATTACAGCTTCGGCAAAAAACAGTCTCCCGTTCCCATGACCTTCCGCAAGTGCTTTCCCATTGAAAAGCCGATCCGGCGGGCGTACATCACAGCCACGGCCATCGGCATTTATGAGTTGAAGCTGAATGGCGAAAAAGTCGGAAACAGTTATTTCGCCCCCGGTTTCACCAGCTACAAAAAGAATCTGCAATACCAGTTTTATGATGTGACGGAACAGCTGGCCTGCTACAATACCCTTATCGCCGTTGTCGCGGGCGGATGGGCGGTAGGGCGTTTTACATACGAGAACAAAAATAAGATCATAGCACCCCGGCAGGCACTTCTGCTGGAGTTATTTATAGAGTACACCGACGGTACAGCGGAAAGCATCGTTACCGACAGCAGTTGGGAGGTAACGCTTCAGGGCAACTATCGGAAAGCTTGCCTGTATGACGGAGAAATCTACGATGCCTCCGCTGGGCTGGAAGCAGTCAGCTGGAAGCATGCGGATGCCACGCGGCTTCCGTTCCACCCGGAGATCGCACTGGAAAACAGCCACGTTATCTGCCGGGAGATTCTGCATCCCGTTTCCCATTTTGAAAACGGCGATGGGGAAACGATCTATGATTTCGGCCAGAATTTTGCCGGAGTCGTGGAGCTGGAGCTGGAAGGGCGGCGGGGACAGGTCATTACCGTCCGTCATGCGGAGGTGCTGGACGGGGACAAGCTGTATACAGCGTCTCTGCGAACGGCCAAAGCAGAACTCCGCTACATATGCAAAGACGGAAAGCAGGTCTATTCTCCCCGGTTTACTTATATGGGGTTTCGCTACATTGCGGTTCAGGGCATAGACCCGGAGCTGCTTCGCGTGCGGGCGTTGGCGCTGTCCTCCGACTACGAGGAAACCGGCAGCTTCTCCTGTTCGGATGAACGGCTCAACCGTCTGCAAAGCAACATCCGGTGGAGCGGACGCTCCAATTTTGTGGACATCCCCACAGATTGCCCTCAGCGCGATGAGCGGCAAGGCTGGACGGGGGACATGGCAGTGTTTGCCAATACTGCGTGTTATAACTTCAATCTGAGCCGCTTTTTGGAAAAGTGGCTTCTGGATATGCGTTTAGAGCAGAGCTGGGGCGGTGGAATTCCCACAGTGGTACCGATCCATGGCTGTTCGACCCCGGTAGTGGCGACCGCCTGCTGGGGCGACAGCTGTATCCTTGTTCCCTGGGCAGAATATCGGGCCCGGGGGAATCTGGAGCTTCTCCAGCGGCATTATCCCTGCATGAAGCGATACATGAAAGCAGTAAAATTCTGGGCATCTCTCTCCGGGTTCGGACAGAGGAAGTATATCTGGAAGTGGCTCTTTCAATTCGGCGACTGGTGTGCTCCGGAGGGGTATGTCAGGGACTGGATGGCAAAGGGTAAATGGGTCGCCACGGCTTACTATGCCAATTCCTGCGCAATCATGGCCGAGATCGCCGGACTTTTGGGAGAAACGAAAGATGCAGCGCACTATGCCGAATTGCGCAGAAGCATCTGCGGCGCGTTTCGCGCCGTCCTCACGGACGGCAGAGGAACGCTGAAAAAGGAGTTTCAGACCGGCTATGTGCTTCCCCTGTATTTCGGCATGGAGCAGGGGGAAAACCGGGAAACCATGGCAGCCAATCTCAACCGTCTGGTGGCGGAGAAGGGCTTCCATCTGAATACTGGCTTTACCGGCACGTCCTATCTCCTGTTTGCACTGGCGGATAACGGGTATGTGGATACCGCCTATCGCGTGCTGATGCAGGACACCTGCCCATCATGGCTTTACTGCGTCAGAATGGGCGCAACGACGTTCTGGGAGCAATGGAACACCATTACACCGGATGGAAAGGTGCGCGACCCCTCCATGAATCATTATGCCTATGGCGCGGTGGGAGATTTCCTGTATCGCCGCGTACTGGGACTGGAACCCACCGAGGGCGGGTACCGGCATTTCCGGGTAAAGCCGGTACCCGGCGGCGGAATAACATGGGCGCAGGGCAGCGTCCGAACACCCTACGGTGAAATTTCCCTCCGCTGGGAGCAGACGGAGGACGACTTCCGGGTGACGCTGGACATCCCGGTTTCGACAACCTGCACGCTAACCCTTCCTGATGGAGAGACAATCGAGCAATTGAGCGGTCATCACACGATCTCGGCCGCACGGAGAAAGGATGAAACAACATGAAATTTCAACTTCTTGGCGCTTCTTCGCCGGAGGAATCTGTAAGAGAGCGGGCGCACAGAGCCATTGCCCGCGAAGCCGCGGCAGAAGGCATCGTGCTGCTGGAGAATAACGGCGTGCTACCGATGCAGCCGCAGAAGATCGCGCTTTACGGCGCGGGCAGCCGCATGACCGTCAAGGGCGGCAGCGGCAGCGGCGACGTTCATGAGCGCTACAGCGTGACCATTGAGGAAGGCCTGAAAAACGCCGGATTTGCATTTCCGACGACGCTGTGGATGGATCGTTTCCAGGAAAAATACGAGGTGGATATTGCAGCATGGCGGCAGGGACTTGAGAAACAGGTTCAGAAATACAGTCCGGTGCAGACCATGCAGATGTTCATTTTTATCGGGGAGCATCCCATGCCATACCCTGCCTGCACGCCGGTGCTGGCGGATGAACTAACGGATGAAACAGACACTGCCATTTATGTCCTTTCCCGGCAGGCGGGAGAAGGAAAGGATCGCAGAGTGGAAAAGGGCGACTATCTCCTGTCCAATGTAGAAACCGAAAGCCTGCGGCTGCTGCGGAAACACTACAAGAAGCTGATGTTGATCCTCAACTGCGGCGGCGTGATGGATCTGTCCATTCTGGACGAGATCCCAATGGATGCAGTGCTGTTTTTCGGACAGGGGGGCATGGAGGGCGGCAATGCGCTGGCGGACATCCTGACCGGAAAAACCTGCCCCAGCGGCTGCCTGACAGACACATGGGCGATCCGCTATGACGACTATCCCAGCGCCGATACCTTCAGCCACCGCAACGGCGATCTGGAAAACGAGGAATACGCCGAGGATATCTATGTTGGCTATCGCTGGTTTGATAAGCAGGGTGTGAAGCCCCGCTATCCCTTCGGCTACGGCTTGAGCTACACGGACTTTTCTGTGGAAGTGAACAGCGTGACCCAGTCCGGCGTGGAGCTTACCGTAACCAATACCGGCGGGAGCTCTGGGAAAAAGGTGCTGCAAATCTATGTATCCAAGCCGGAGGGCGCACTGGAGCATGAGGTCAGAGCCTTGGCTGGTTTTGCGAAAACCAAGTGCTTGGGGCCGGGGCAGCGGCAGACCTTGTCTGTCCCTTTCCGTTTGGAGGATATTGCTTCCTTTGATGAATCCCGCTCCGCCTTTGTGCTGGAAGCCGGGGAGTATCGGGTCAAGCTAAATGATACGGCGGCGGGCAGCTTCTGCGTGGAAGCGGAACGGGTGCTGGAAACGGTAGAGTCCATCGGCACAAAATCCGGAAAACCGGTTTCTCAGACGGTATCTCCCAAGGCGGCGGCTGTGCTGAAGCAGCTGGGAGATACCGTCTGAGAAACCGGTTTTCCGGACGGTAGTGGGTGGCGGCTATGACATTCGGTGCTATAATAATGTCATGGGCGCGGCAGGGCGAACCTGTACCAAGCTTTTGAAAAAAGGCATTCCCAACATTGCTATGTCCGATGGCCCTGCCGGACTGAACGTCAACCAGTTGAGCACCCTGACGCGCAATGCCGTTCCCCGGTATCCGGAGGGGCTTCCCAAGGACTGGCAGTGGGGATGGCTGGCGAAGGCGAACCCCTTCCTCCGGAAGATCCCGGGAAAAGGGAAAACGGTCTACCGCTATATGACCGCATGGCCCAGCGAAACCGTACAGGCGCAGACCTGGAACACGGAACTTTTGGAGGAGATCGGCAAAGCAGTTGGCCGGGAGATGCTGGAGATCGGCGTGTCCGTCTGGCTGGCGCCGGGGCTCAATATTCACCGCAATCCCCTGTGCGGCAGAAATTTTGAATACTATTCCGAAGATCCCGTCGTGTCCGGCAAAATGGCGGCAGCCGTTACTCGGGGTGTTCAGAGCGTGGGCGGTGTAGGCGTCTCCCAGAAGCACTTCTGCTGCAACAATCAGGAGGATAACCGCATGGAGGTCTCCGCCAATGTGTCGCAGCGGGCGCTGCGGGAGATCTATCTGCGGGCGTTCCGCATTGCCGTCACCGAGGGAAAGCCGTGGACGGTGATGTCCAGCTATAACCGCGTGAACGGAAAGCATGTGTGCAACACCTATGACCTGCTGACGCGGGTGCTGCGGCAGGAGTGGGGCTTCGAGGGACTTGTGATGAGCGACTGGAACGCCACCGAGCAGTGCTCCTACGCGGAAGCGATCAACGCCGGAAACGACCTCATCATGCCCGGCACGGCTGCCATTTCCAAAAAACTGGAGGAAGAATTGAAAACGGGCAGGCTGAACCGGGAGGCTCTGAATATCTCCGCCGGACGGGTGCTGGAGCTGGTTTTCAAGAGCGAGGCGTGCAAAGCATACAGATAGGAGATTTTTATGAACCCCATTTTACCGCTTACGGAATATGTTCCGGACGGAGAACCCCATGTGTTCGGGTCGCGGGTGTACCTTTACGGTTCCCATGACAAGGCAAACTCCGACCGCTTCTGTGTGCAGGACTATACGGTATGGTCTGCCCCTGTACATGACCTTTCAGACTGGAAATGCCACGGCGTGACCTACCGGAAGGATCAGGATCCCCGGTCAAAGCCCGGAAAGCTGGTAGATTACTACGCCCCGGACTGCGTGCAGGGAAACGATGGACGGTATTATCTGTACTACTGTGCCATGGGGCCCAATACGAAGAATTTCGGTCCCATGTCCGTGGCGGTATCCGATGACCCCGGCGGTCCATTTGAATATCTGGGAGATATTCAATACCCGGATGGAACGCCTGTGCTGAAATACCTGACCAACGACCCGGCTGTCTTGCATGATGATGGCCGTATCTGGCTGTACTATGGTTGGGGACTGGCACGGGATTTCCGAAGCAGGGTGTTTGCGCCAATTTATAATTGGGTACAGAGCAAGCTGTTCGGGCGGAGTATTTCGGAGATCAAAGCGACAAAGCCCAGCATTCTTTCCTGCGCTGTTGTGGAGCTGGAAGCGGATATGATGACGGTAAAAGCGGCGCCAAAAGCCGTGCTGGACAGCAAAACCACCGCCCCTAAGAGCAGCGCGCTTTACCATCACGCCTTCTATGAAGCACCGTCTATTCGCAAGATCGGAGATACTTATTATCTGGTTTATTCCTCCGGCGAGAACAACGAGCTGGCTTATGCTACCAGCCGTTACCCGGACAGAGATTTCGTTTACCGTGGTGTGATCATTTCCAATTCCGATCTGGGTTACAAGGGAAATACCGTGCCCAAAGCCCCTGCCGGCACCATTCACGGCGGCATCGAGAATATCAATGGGCAGTGGTATGTGTTTTATCACCGCTGTACCAACAATACGGATTACTCCCGGCAGGCCTGCGCCGAACCCATCACGATCCTGCCCGACGGAAGCATCCCGCAGGTGGAGATCACGACACAAGGACTTAGCGGCAGACCCATTCCCGCAGCAGGCAGCTTTCCTGCCGCAATCTGCTGCAATCTGACCACCGGAAAGAAAATGAAGCTGGGATTGGGCGACCCCCAGACAAAACCCAGAGTTACGGAAGAAAATGGAGAAGTGTTCATTGCGGGCATAGCTTCGGGAACGGAGCTTGGCTATAAATACTTCCGCTTCTCTGGCGGGCAAGTTCTGAATATTCTGTGCCGTGGAAATGCAGAAGGAACATGGGAAGTGCGTGCCCAATCGGAACGGTTGGGAGAGATACCGGTGCTTCCCAGCCGGGATTGGACGGAAGCAAAAGCAAGGATCCCATTCCCGCCGGGTGACCATATGCTGTGCCTTCGTTACCATGGAAAAGGGACTTTGGACGTAAAGACAATCGGATTTGTGAGCATGTAGAGGGTCTGACCGGAAACCGTCAACACGCCCAAACAGCGGGTCTTTTTACCTGCTGTTGGCCATATTCCCGTTTTCAGATAAGCCCTAAATCAAGGAGAACAGAATAATGGCGAGAAACAGTAAATTTTCAAAGAACACCCTGTTCTATCAGGTCTTTCACAGCCCTGAATTTGCAGATTATCAAGAAGCGCTTTATCCGTCCCGAATGATTCGCTCCCTTTTGCAGATATATCCTCTTCGAGCATCCCGATGGCTGCTCGGTCTGGATACAACGGTACTGGTGGACACGCTGAATTGCCTTTCGGACAGAATCCGGCAGAAAACGGAGTTCTATGTTCCGTTAGGCGAAAGTAGCGGCGTCTATCCGTTTGTAATTGGTGGAAGAAAGCCCTTCGTTCTGCTGATTCCGGGCGGTGCATATGCGGAGGTTTGCACCCTGAACGAGGGGTTCATGATGGCTTTGGCGCTTAACCGGATGGGATGGAATGCCTTTGTCTGCAAGTATCGGGTCGGGAAAGAGGCGCATTTCCCCAACCCGCAGGACGATGTGGCGGACTGCCTGCAATGGATTTTTCAGAATGCTGCGCAAATGGAAGTCAACACCGAGGACTATGCAGTCTGCGGCTTTTCGGCCGGTGGACATCTGGCGGCAAGCTGGGGAGCAAAGGCTCTGGGATACCGGAAATACGCCCTGCCGCGGCCTAAGACAATCATCCTGGCATATCCTGTCATTACCATGGGCAGGAAAACCCATAATCTCAGCAGGAAAAACCTGCTGGGAGACAGGCAGGACGACCCAGAGTACCAGCGGCTGTATTCCATAGAAAACCAGGTCGACGCAGAGTATCCGGATACATTTCTCTGGGCTTGCGAGGCTGACAAGTGCGTTCCCTTTGAGAATACACGCCTGATGGCAGAGGCGCTGAGGAAAAGCGGCTGCCGTGTGGAGGTGCGTTCCTACAAAGGAACGGCGCACGGCTGGGGACTGGCGGCAGGTACGCCTGCAAATGGCTGGCTTACACAGGCGATCGACTTTTGGCAGTCGTGATTTTATACAGCAGAAGGGAGAAAAATATGGGGTTTTCAAAGGATTTCCTCTGGGGTGCGGCGGCTGCCTCCGCCCAGATCGAGGGCGGCTGGAAAGATGGCGGAAGAACCCCCAGTATCTGGGATATGGCGACAAAAAAGCAGGTAAAGCACGGTGAAACCTGCCACACCGCCTGCGACCACTATCATCAGTGGAAAGAGGATGTGGCCCTGATGAAAGAAATGGGACTCAAATCCTACCGCTTTTCCATCAGCTGGTCCCGGGTGATTCCCGAGGAGGGCAAGGTGAACCCGGAAGGACTGAAGTTCTATTCCGATCTGGTGGACGAGCTGATTGCAAACGGCATCGAGCCGCTGGTGACGATTTTCCATTGGGATCTGCCCATGTGGGTCTACAAAAAAGGCGGCTGGCTGTCGGAGGGCATCGTCCTGCTGTTCCGGGAGTATACCAAGGCGGTGGTGGAAGCGCTGTCCGACCGGGTAAAATGGTGGATGACCATCAACGAGCCGGGCTGCTTCATCATGAACGGCTATATGCAGGGCGCCCATGCCCCCTTCAAGCATGATTATCTGGCGCTGTCCAGGCTGAGCCGGAACTGTATGCTTGCCCAAGCCGCGTCGGTCAAAGCCATCCGGCAGTATGCAAAGCAACCGGTGAAAGTCGGTATTGCATTTTCTACCGGCGCCTGGGTTCCGGAAAATGAAACGCCGGCAGAAATTGAAAAGGCAAGAAAGCTTAGCGTGGAGGAGGGCAACGGCCTCATGGGCAACCGCTGGTGGATGGATCCCATGCTGGCAGGCAAACCCGTCCGGGCTTACGGCATTTATGCCTCTCACGAAAGGGATATGGCGGAAATCGCACAGCCTTTGGATTTTATCGGCCTGAATATCTATACCTCCTTTAACTACGCCGACTGGGGCAGCAATCAGCGTCCCGCGCCCGGCACGCCCAGAAATGCCCTGGGCTGGGTCATTGACGAGCGGTGTATGTACTGGAACGTGCGCTTCATCTATGAAAGATACAAGCTGCCCATTATGATTACGGAAAACGGCCTTGCCGCTCACGATATGGTCAGTCTGGACGGGAAAGTCCACGATCCCAAGCGCACCGATTTTATGAAGCGGTACTTAGGCCAGCTCAAGCGGGCGGCCAATGAGGGAATTCCCCTGTTGGGCTATCAGCACTGGTCCGTGATGGATAACTTTGAGTGGGCGGAGGGCTACGATCCCCGGTTCGGGCTTGTGTATGTGGATTTCACCACGGGAAAACGGATCATCAAGGATTCTGCCTGGGAGTACAAGCACATCATTGAAACCAACGGAGCGAAGCTGTAACCATTTTGTGAGGAACTGACGTGACGCAAGTAAAGAGATACGACATTTTTGACATTCGCCTGCAAGCCAAAGCAGGAGAGCCATTTGATACCCCTTTGAAAGCGCGCTTTGCCGCACCGGATGGAACAAGAATTACGGTATGGGGCTGCTATGACGGCGGCGACAGGTTTCTTATTCGTTTTATGCCGGAGCAAGAGGGCAACTATACCTATGAAACCCTCAGCCCAGTGCCCGCTATGCATGGGATAACTGGTTTTTTCCAGTGCACTGGTGTGGACGGTCACGGCAAAGTAATGCCGGACGGATTGTACCTGAAGCACGCCGATGGGACCCGGCATTTCAGCGCAGGAACGACCTGCTATGCGTGGATCTATCAGCCGCAAACCGTCCGGGCGGATACGATCGCCGAGCTTGAGAAGGGGTCCTTCAACAAGATCCGGATGTGCATATTTCCCAAGTGGTATCTCTACAACGAGCAATAGCCAGAGCTTTACCCACTTGCCGGAGAACCGGGGCGCTATGATTTTGGTACGCCCAATGTAAAATTGTTTCAGCGGCTGGACGAGGCTGTCGCCCGGCTGCGGGAACTGGAGATTCAGGCGGATATCATTCTGTTTCATCCCTATGATGCAGATAACTGGGGCTTTTCCCACATGTGCAGGGTGCAGGACGAGAAGTATATCCGCTATGTGACGGCACGGTTGGGCGCGTTCTCCAACGTCTGGTGGAGCGCTGCCAATGAGTACAACCTGTTTCGCAGCGGCTACAAGGCAAAGAAAAGCGGATGGCAGCGCATTTTAAGCTGCATCCGCGAGAACGACCCCTACCCAGCCGCCACGGTTATCAGATAGAGATCGTCGATACATGGAGCATGGAGCGGCGGATTCTGGACGGGGAATATCAGGGCGTTTGCGAAGTGCCGTTGGAAGGGAAACCCTATATGGTGGTGTTTGCCCGAAAAATCCGCGCCACCCCGCTGCCGGAGAAATTCGATCCGGACTGCCTCCTGCGGGATCTCAGACATTATCCCGGCGGAAAAAATATCTACCGGCTGCTTACAAAAACGCCCATTCTGGGCGGCAATACCTTTGTCCTGTATGATTCCCTTCGCCATTTGCAGACCATGGCAGAGGACGTTGTAACAGAGCGGATGATTGAGGCGCTTTGCGGTTATGCCAACGACGGAAAACTGTTGCACCATCTGTTCGGAATGCTGAAAAAGGAGTAATACCATGAAAATACAGATCGACCGAAACGGAAAAACCATTCCTACCGATGATTCCTGGCAGTTTGGCATCGGCAACGACCACGCCTGCCAGATGCTCCGTGCGGACGTCTGCGAGCACGTCAAGCTGGCGCATGATGAGCTGGGGATCCGCTATATTCGCTTCCATGGAATTTTTGACGATGATCTGCTGGTGATCCAGCGGCTGACGGACTACTTTAACTTCGCGGCCATGCCATGGGCCGGGAAGGTTCAGGAGCTGAGCTTCCGGCAGATCGCCAACGTATTTGACAATGTGTTGAAGTGCGGCATGAAGCCCTTTGTGGAGCTGTCCTTCATGCCCAGCGCCATTGCGAAAGGGAAAAAAGTCGGCCTCCGCTACCGCAATCACATCGATATGCCGAAGCACATGGCGCGCTGGTGCGATCTGGTCGAAAAATTCATCCGCTTTCTGCTGGAGCGATACGGAAAAGAGGAAGTGGAAAGCTGGTATTTTGAAGTATGGAACGAGCCGGATCTTCCGATCTTCTTCCACGGAAAGCAGCAGGACTATTTTGAGCTGTACGCCGCGACGGCCAGAACCATAAAAAATGTAGACGCCGCGCTTCGAGTGGGCGGACCGTCCACGAGTGCCTGCCGGTGGGTGGGTGCGTTCAAGTCCTATTGTGAGAAAAACGACGTTCCCTTTGACTTTTTGACGACCCATCACTATCCCGGCGACGGCTTCGGCAATTCCTTTGGCGTAAAGGATGCCTTTAAGATGATGAAGATCACCCATGACAACGCGAAAAACGGCGTTGATCTGGGCGATACCCTGACGGAGTATTTCTTTAAGCCGGACATTTACAAGACGTGGACAAAGGGGATACTCCGCAAGCTGGACGAAACGGCCAGACAGAAGGCCGGGGATACGCCCCTGTTCATGACCGAATGGAACTCCATGGCCGTATACAGCGCGCCTGTCCACGATGAAAAATACTCTGCCGCATTCCTCGTGAAAAGCGTCATGGATCTGAAGGGCATTATGGACGCCTATATGTTCTGGTGCTGCTCGGATGTTTTTGAGGAGCTTTTCATTCTGGGCAAGCCCTTCCACGGAAGCTACGGCATCGTGAACAATGATGGTATTCCCAAGCCGAACTTCTGGGGCTTCAAACTGCTGAGCCAGCTGTATCCCGAACGGCTGGATCTGCCCGTTACCAACGATGCCGTGGAGTATTCTGTGTTTGTGGACGGGGAGAAAACCCAGATCCTCCTGTATGCGCAGGACTTCGACTATGCGAAGCATGACACCACCGAATTGGAGATAACGATCAATACATCTGCCCGTTCCGTAACAAAACAGGTCATCGATGACAACCATTGCAATCCCAAGGCCGAGTGGCTGAAGCTGGGAAAGCCCGACCTGCTTACGCCTGCACAGGTAAAGATGATCAAAGAGAGTACCAGACTCGTATCCGAGTCGCAAGCATTTACCGCAGAAAACGGCAATACAACGATTCGCCTCTCTGTCCAGACTAACGACGTTGTGCTGCTGACGCTGGAATAAAAATCAGGAGGCCCAAATGCTTTATACTGGAGGTGAAGAAACGTGCATGGTAAATTGACGCAGCCAAAAATAGATGGGTATATCAGCTGGCTCCGGCGAAATGACCACTTTGGTATGACAAGCTGTATCTACGACGACAAAAGTCAGAAACTGCTTGATGAACTGTTTGCCCTGTTGGAGCAGATCGCACCGGAATCCCCGAACGGTGTCAGAACGCTCTGGCTTCGTGCGGAAAGAGGACCAATTGAGGATTTTGGCAATGCAGCGGAGGAAATCGCAGAGGGTAATTACGACTCGGAAGAAGAATTCGTGAATGCATGGAAAAGCTGGTTCCCAGAGGACGTCAAATGGTATCATTTCCAAGCCGTCGAGGACAAAGCGGAAGGATACCGCGCTGTCGCGGTTCGTCACAGTTATGTGATCGTTCAGGACAAGCGCAGAGAACCAGCAGGATGGCCCTGCGAAATTTCTGAGTTTGTCCAGTGGCTTGTCGCCGGTGTCAGGAGCTGCATTGAAATGCTGAAAGCCGGGACGTATAACGATGTTGTCCGTGAAAATCTGCCGCCCCAGCATCGAACCGGAACAATCCGACGCAGGGATTTTTGGAATGTCTGGCCGGATGCAAGAGCCGACTTCTTCAAGGATATCTCGCCTGCGGATGTTGCAGAGTTCATTGAAAGGGCCTCCGCACAGGAAGAAAATTATGCTGCAATGAAAGACCGCTTACAAGCTATGACAGCCAATGATTTTTTCCGCTTTTGTGCCATGGGTTACGCGGAGAACAAGTATGATGGCTGCGGAAAAACGCCGAAGGAGCAGTATGTGCTCCATGCCGACGGCCGGGACGAGGGATTGCAGGATATCGATGCGGACAGCCCGGAGGCGTTCCATGCTTGGTTCCACGATAGAGACCGGTGCGGCGGACATCCGTGGGAGGTTTGCCGCGGCGGAAACTCCACGCATGTCGATCTGCGGGTAATGGAAGATATGCGCGGTTATTTTCTGTATCTGGCAGGAGCTGCGTGGAACCGGACAATTGAAACCGTCAAATTCTATCTTGCCCTGTCGAGAGCAAATATCCCCGTTTATCTGGCTGAAGCGAAAATGCTGGCCGACCGGCTGGCGGAAGAAGAAAAGATTGGGATCGTGCCGGAGGGTGTTCTGCCCGCCTACTGTGGAAGCTGGTTTCCAAATGAACACATCATCGACTACATGAACCTGCCCAGTGAGGATCGGGAAAAGTTTCTGCCATTTTGTACATGGTATGAGGAAAGGCCTGCGGCTCTTGCTCAGCGCGAAGAAACATGATGTACTTGCCTGTGAAATGCTCGATTCCCGTTTCGGCGCAGTTACGCGTTGGATCAGCAGGGTGAACCGCAAGTTCCATGACTTCCTGGCTTTCAGCAGCTAAAATACGGACAGAAACAAATTTTCAAGCCAGAGGTGAAAAAACATGAATCTGAAAGAAGCGTTCCGCTACCAGAACAAGCTCCAGTCGTTTCTGGACGAAGCGCAGAGCACCCTTGACCGTGATTCCAACGTCACGCGGGTGGAGAACACCTATCTGCGCCATAAGGTCATGGCGGAAGCGGAGGACGAAACCGTCCTTGCGATGCCGGAAACGGAGTATTATGAGGGAATTACAGACATTGCCCGTTTCCTCCTGTATCTGCTGGACGAGAAAGGCAAGCTGTTCGCCGCCATCCGCAAGGCAAAAACGGAGTTGGACATCGACATGGACAGCGCGGTCAGCCTCAATGCGACGCGTCAGAGCATTGCCCGCACGTTCAAACGGATGAATGATCTGCGCAGCTCCGAGCAGACGATTTCAAACGGTGGCACCGGTTACCGGTTCAACGCCGAGGGCAATCAGATCTCCTATCGCTGCGATGTACGGCGAGTGACGACGATCAATTATGACCGCAAGGTCATCCGCGCTGCGCTCGGCAAACTGAATCAGCGGGCTGACGAGACTTCCGCTAAAATTGACCTGTGCCTTGTTACGTCGAAGGTGGACTATGCGCCGCCTTTTGATGTGAATGCCAGCTTCGCTGAAGCATTCGAGATATATACAGAAAACGCCGGGGCATAATACCCCGGCACAGCCCGGCTATTTTGGATGCGGCAAGCCAAGAGAATGCGGATACCGGTTCAGGTGCAGATGAACGATAACGCTGCACACTTTTAGAAAGATATTCTGGCTTGGCTCACCCTACGAGCTTTTATGGAAGAAAAAAGAAGCGTTCCGCTTTTCCAACCTCGCCAGACGTTCTTCCGCGAAAACCGCTTTTTCCATATCACACGTTTTCCTGCATCCAAACTGACATCTCCATATGTAAGGCGTACAAGCCTGACTCGCTGATTACGAAATCAATTACGATCAAATGCTGATCTTTTCCGTGTGCGCAGCTGAATGCGTGACCTGTCACACAGCAGGCAATGCAGACGGAGCAAATGGTGGAAGCTGCATCGGACGCTCGCCGTATCCAAAATAGCCGGGGAGAAAATGATGTGAGCAGCAGGACTCGGCCTGCTGCTCACTGACAATATGCAGTTTTATAACAGGAACAAGAATCTGATCTATCGGAACCTCAAAGAGCACTCCGAGTGCATAGAGATTATCTACCGTGGGCAGGCTTTCGCCCTTCTGCCACTTGTAGATCGCCCGCGGTTCTTCAAAGCCGAAGTAGCTTTGCAGATCCCGGACGGTCAGGCCGCGCTCCATGCGCAGACGGCGGATGTTGTTTCCCGTCGCGATGAGATCGATCACGGGGTATGCTTTCATTCCCATTTTGCTTGCCTCCTTTAAGGTCGTGATATTACAAAATATCAGAGATGGCAGCCGGATGCAAGATGACAACGCACTTTGTAATTCAAATGTAAAACTAGAGGGGGATGAAGTGTGATCAATACGGTACCGCTGAAGAAGCAGAGCAAGCGAGCGCAGAAAGAATATCACAGCAAACAGCGCGGAAGTTGGTACGGTATATCGCCCGTGACGCGCACCGTGCCTAGTAGAAGGCTTTATGACCGAAAGCGAATTAAGAGAGAAGATCGCTGGGCTCGTGGAGAATGAATCATCTGAAGCGCATCTGAGAAGCAAAAACCGGCGTAGGCGGCGCCGCGTTCGCGACATTCAAAAGAGTGACGGACTGCTGCACATTATAAATTATGGCAACCATGCCACGCATCGCAGATACATCGATTGGGGCTTTGACGGTCGGACGCTGCTGCACACAGGAAAGTACATCAAGTATCCTAAAAACAGCCGCAGTCAGAGCTGGATCAAGCTAGAGACTAGCCGTAGGATCCGCAGCTGCCGAAATGCTCCAGCAAAAGGGAATTTCTATCGCCGCTTATTTGACTATATAGTGATGACCAATTGCCAATTATCTTTGGCGAAGGGGTGTAAAGTTGAGAAAAAGTTATGAGTACAACGTAAAACCGTGTATTACTGCAAAATTGTCTTGCAATATGCAGAAAACGGCTTGGAGGTCGTCCTAACGTTTAGGGACGACCTCTTTAGCTGCCTACAGCGACTATGCGGTTGCGCTTACATTTTAGGACAAACCACGGCAAATTGAATTTGAACGACAATCAATTAAGAATCTTGACCGTGAGCTTTTTGCAAAGGAATTTTTGTGGGGAGCCAATTGAGTGGAATATGTGGCCCAAACTGTGCCTGTGACCATTATAAATAAAAATGTTTAAAAACGGGGATTTTAACTGTTAGAGTTGCGCATACATGTTGAATTTGGTAGAATGTAGTCAGAGCATTCTAAGAATGAAATGGTTTTAATAGGCGGTGTGTTATGAAAATCCTTTTTCTTCATATTAGCGATGCGTATCCCCATAAGAGAAGAGACTGAATAGTGTGTGCTCTGCGCACTTGCAAATTGGTTTTACAAAATACAGTGGGAGGAATCAGAATGCTGGACGGAGAGTTTATTGAGCATGTATGTGATCATTCAGATCGTTCTGCGTGGAACTGCATGACATTGATTGCCGGAAAGAATGCGACAACGACCGGCCAGGTCCTTGTCGCACATAACGAGGATGACGATGTATATTGCAAAGTCTATCGCGGCGATGTCCCGCAAATGAATTGGCAGGCAGGCTCTGTGATCCCTGCTGAAAATGGGCGGGCGTTGATCCCTCAGATTGAACATACACATGGGTATCTATGGGTCGAAGTGAAAGCAGGAATGTACGGCTTGTCCAATGCAGATACCTATTTCAACGATGCGGGCATTCTTATTGTAAGTAACAGCTGTAAAGTCTCAAAGGAGAACACACGGGATCCGTCTCGCCTGAGCAATGGCGGCATAGAGGGAAATCTTCGCCGCATAGTAGCTGAACGGGCATCGACGGCGCGGGAAGCGCTGCAGATCGCTATCGAAATGGTCGATACATATGGATATGCGCCAGACGGACGAAGCTACACGTTTGCAGACAAGAACGAAGCGTTTATGATTCAGATCGTCAGCGGTCGACATTATATGGCAGTTCGCATTCCGGACGATATGGTGGCAGTAATGCCTAATCACTATACACTGCACGGGCTCAACGACTTCCCGGAAGCCTACTATTCGCCGGATCTGGTTGAATACGCCATAGAAAAAGGGTGGTATAAACCCCGGCAGGATGGCAGTTTTGAGGATTTTGACTTTGCAAAGGCGTATGCGATAGAGGAAAAACAACACCAAGCTTATAATGTATTGCGCGCAAAGCACGCTCTTCAGAAGCTGATGCATCAGAAATGCGGGAACACAACAAATGATCTGCCCTTTGTTTGCCGCCCGAACCATAAGGTTTCACCCCGTGAATTAGGCAATATCATGTCTGAACACTATGAGGGCACGCCGGATGACGCGGAACGGGTTGGCCCTGGGCGCTCTCCGCATTATTCCAGTATCCGCCGCATTTGCACCGGCTCCACTGTAGACAGCATCGTATGTGAGTTTTCCAATGAGGCATTGTTTACAAAAATATGGACTTGTCTTGGGCGGCCCTGCCAGCTTCCCTATATGCCGACACACCCGGCCGCAGGACTTCCGAAAGCCCTGAACTCCATGGAAAAGCCTGTTGAGCGAGCCGCAAAACACTATTTATCAGCACCCGAAGAGATGGGATATTCAAGAAGTGTCTGGCAGAGATTCCGTGATTACCAAAATGCAATGGATCTGCTGTATTGTGACACCGCAGACGACGGCCGTAAGCTTCTGTCTGATCTTTGGAACGCCGACTGCGAGGCTATAGCAAGGGCGGAGAACGAAGCACGAAGCCTCATCCGCTGTGGTAAGGTTGAGAATGCATTGACGCTGCTTCGTGAAACAGATAATTTGAGAATATGCAAAGATTTGGATGTGCTTGAAATGTTTGCCTCACAAAAGACTCGGCGGATAGATGCTGCGCCGGTATATCTGGAATCCAATCAGAAAAAAAGCATAACAGTTACCTTCTCTTGTCCCTTTGAACCCGTAGAGGAGAGTCTGATTTTTGGACTGAGCGGCCGAAGCACCAGTGCCAACTTTGCTTGTTGTCAGCAGGGAACGCTCAGAAAACATACAAGCGGCCAGTATACTGCAGACTTTTCACTGGAACTGCTCAAACCGGATCTGTGCGCAGCCGCGTCTTTTGCCTGCCTTCTGGGAGGAACGGACACCACAGGCATTCCATTTGTTGGGCAAGTAATGCTTTCGCTCCCCAAAACCGGAGTGAACCGCATGTGTGTTATGGCGGACACACTGAGAGATAAGAATGGCTGCAAAATGAAGTGATATATTAAATGCGACCATGTGTGTAGTTTTCATTGCAAAACAGTGCAATAAGAGCTATAATAAAGACAACAGAGGGCAAGCATCTATTTTGGTTCTACTCAGCCCTTGAGACTAAGCTGCTTTGACTTGCAGGAAACGCGAAAACCCTTGAGATTTCAGGAGATTTTAAGTCGAGGGATCTAAAAGGGTGCTGCTTGCCATCAAGCTGCACCAAAAAAGATGCCGCTGCGAAAAGCCTAGAAGTTTCAACGAC
>ERZ773208.1050-NODE-1050-length-23490-cov-3.679710_pt1 | contig 23490 bp, 19 predicted proteins | sample MGYA00581006_ERZ773208 | MGnify/ENA primary metagenome ERZ773208 (study PRJEB29015, sample SAMEA2737793) | human gut metagenome | biome: human gut; feature: human-associated habitat; material: faeces | place: China | collected 2012 ... | reverse complement strand
TATCATCCTTAACACCCTTGATGATGTCGGCATCGATCATTTCCTGAATCTCTTTGCGGTAATATTCCGGCATTTCTTCTACCTTATTATACCGCTTTGGCTTATTCTTATCAATAAGCGCTTGGGTCTGCTGAGTAGTCAAATCTTCCACCTCCAGACTTTTTACGAAATTGGTAAACAAAGAAGAATTACGTACCCATGGTTCTGGGCAAGATTTGTGTGTTACATCGTAATGCCGGCAAATTCTTGATGTTGGTATATTATATCGACTCATAAGATACTTAACCAGCTCACGAGCTTTCTCCACAACACCATCCTCAATATAGTATTTGCCATCGCTACCAATTCTGGAAACCATTTCCACACCGATTGAATTTGCATTACGGCAATTATTATAGTAGTAAGAAGCTCCACAATGCCAAGCGGTATCTTCATCCTTTACCGACTGCCAAATCTCATTAGAATCAACAAAATAATGAGCTGAAGCTTCTATTCCACTTTGTCTTGCAAAATAATCGGCGTTATTCTTCGCAGTATCTCCATTATTCGCCGTGAAGTGCATTACAATCCACTGAATAGTAGAAGTTCTTCCACTCTTAAAGTTGGAAGAATTGCACTGCTTAAAGTTTATATTCATTTCATCCAGTCCTTTCTTTAGGTCTAAACTTTTAACAAGTTCAGTAATATTTTTATTATAACACTGGATGACTCCTGATATTCAGTAAGTGATGGTACCACATTCTCTATCATCTGCTTTACTAAAGCTAACAGAAAATGCAAATTTTTTTGTTTAGTAAAGCAGATGATAAATAGCGGAACTGTGCCAGAAGATACTATTCAATTATGGATAGCTGGAGTTGCAGGCATAGAAGCAGTGACTAATTATTCTCCTTCAATGTCAGTAAGTCCGACAAGTGTATTCTTAAAATTAGCTTTCAATTAACTTATAATCCAATTTTAGTATTTCCTGCCAATATTCTAAGTCTTACATTAAACGTTCCTGAACTAAAAGAATTTGAAGCTAAAAAATATTTTACGTCAAGTAAATGATCTTTAGTATATCTTTGAATGCCCTTGATTTTGCTGCTATCTGTTAACTCTGAGCCATATATAAAAACAATCACTGAATCATCTACTATATTCATGTAGCAAACATCTTGTCTTGTAGCTCGAGTGTTTGCTTTAAAATCAAATTCATCATATATTAAAGGTATTTCGTTTTTTACTACAGAGTCAGCAGTAGTGCTTAAATTATACTGTATATAAAGACTACTTCTATCTACATTCAACGTCGTGTCCATTAAAAATATAAACTTATTATAATTCGAAAAAATACCGCTAAGATTTAGTGATGGACTTACACCACTATCTATAAAATTAAACGTTTGATCAAATACTTTCGAATATCCAGTAAGGGAAGAAACATTACTATTTATCATCTGCTTTACTAAAGCAGGAGTCATCCAATGGGTATCATCAGTTCCAGCAGTAGCCATTCCGCTTGTAGCTTTCAACACATTGATAGCAGCACGAGTAGTTGCTGGTGTCATGAACTTATTAGCATCAGTTCCTGCCTGAGCTTCTGCAGTAGATGCTTTATCAACAACCTTCTGAACAATCGTGTTTGCCAGATTTCCTACAAAAGCAGAAACCGCATTATCATCATTTGCATCCAGCCCGTTATTGACCATCATCTGACCAATAGCATAAGCTACAAGCGAGAGCTGATAAAGTGTTTTATTCTGAAGCATAGAACTCGCTATGCCTTGCTGAACACCATTAAGTCGCTGGCTATTCGTTCCATATTCTTCAGACGGCATAATGTTGCTTTTATTCTCATCGAATATCTTAATATTATTGGTAGCCATTATTATTCACCGCCCGTCTCAGCATTAAAACTAATCGAACTAAGCACAATATGGAAATATTCACCCATACGATAAACAGATGCAATATTCTGCTCAAGACAAAACGCCAATTCAGAAGCAGTAAGATTTGCCATTAGTCTCTCAGTACCATTCCAATCTTCATCAACAACGACGATGCGAATATCCTAAGAAACCATACTTAGCAACCAAACAAAAACGGTCAGACAGCTTAATTGCCAATCCCGGCTTCAAACCAATGTTCCAAGAATTTGCAGCATCGCTTCCCTTTACTTTAGCTGTAGAAAAGCCGGATCCTCCATCTACAAATAATTTGATTAAATCACTCTGCAGAAAAGAATAGCGAGCATAAGGAGCAATGGTAAAAGTGTTGGTCTTCAAATCGCCCGTTTTGCTATACTGATACCCCACAACTGTACCAATCGACCAATTCTCATCCAGTTCATAACCTATTTCAGGCAAGAGCTTGATAGTAGTAGTCTTTAATTCGGCATCACTATTTTCAGTCTTAACAGAACTGAAACCCAAAGTTCCACCTACATAAATCTGCGCCTGTGCAGCAGTAGCCATAATAGCCACAATACACACCAATACAATCTTTTTCATCTTTCTTTTGTTCTCAAAATTAAACATTAACCTATTTGTTACATAGAAGGAATCAGCACCCTTCTGTATTGTGCGGCGCAAAGGTATCGTTTATATTTATGTTATGCAACATAAATACTTCCTTTTTCAAAAGATTTATTATGAAATAAGGGATAAATCGTTAATATCTAATAATTAACAAAGCACTAACTATTTTACTTTCCTTTATGGCGATTAGCACGTTTTTTTCGGATATCGGCTTTCATTTTGGCCGAACCCGAGCCATGAAGTCCGGTGATATAACTTTTCTTCTTCGCTTTCGTTTTCACTTTCTCTTCATTCTTTCTACCCGACGACTTTCCACCTTTGAAAACGATTCCATCGGTAATTGCTTTTTCTATGTCCATCCTCTTATTGTTTATTTATTAATTTAGATTTTACTGTTATTCTGTTACCGAGTTTTGTACAGATAAGTTTATCTTTACGCAAAGTACGGTCTTTTAAATCAAGAACAAGACTCGGATTGAAGTGTTGGCCGTCTATCCGAAACTCCAGATGAAGATGTTCTGTGGTAGCTCTGCCTGTTCTGCCGGTAAGAGCAAGTGGTGTTCCGGCTTTTACTACATCCCCCGATTTCACCAGATTCCTTGAATTATGACTATAAACACTTTCCAATCCGTTGGTATGACGCACTACCACCACATTTCCATAAGCGGCATAAGGTTTTGCCATTCTTACGACACCATCAAATATGCACCGAATTGTATCATTTGCTTTTGTCTTGATATCGACCCCACTGTGCCCGCGACGTCCCCCATAGGAAGAAATCAACTTTCCACCCGGCAGCGGAAAGCAGAACTCATTATCTTGCAGGCTGTCCAAATGAAGGCTGAAACTTTTGTGCGCAGAGAACAGCCCCGGTGTTTTTACACGTATATGGTTGATTTCCATAGCGGTAAAATTCTTTGCCGGTTCTCCTCCCCAAGCTGCAATCGTCAGGATTACCAATAACAGGATAGATGTGGCTCTTTTCATGGCTTGTTTCAGGAGTTAAAATTCAATCTGTTTGATATCTTCTGCCGATGCAAACTCTTTCAGCAACTCAATCATATAGTCGGCAGCATCCCGAAGTCCCTCTTTTCCACTATAACCATTAATAATGGTAAGCAGATGAGTTGTACCCAATTCCAGTTTTGTACGTTCATTGTCACTGGTAGGTGTCCCGATTCCGCCAACCGCATCGCGATAAACAGGCATTCCTTCTATGTTCAGTTCACCGCGCCCAATGCCTTCATACGGTTCTCCGGCTTTGCCGATACCCAAAACAAGAGCGTCGCCGACTATCTTATCCGCATCAAAGCCTCCGATAGAATAACCAAAACGGATAGATACCAGATTTATAAGGTCTACCAATGTATCTATCTGATAGAGTGAAATTCCGCGAAGTATCCTGCGGCATAGTGCTTCTCCCGAAGGACGGTAACGGCTGGGGTCCTTGCCACATTTCTTATAAGCCTCGCGAGTAGCATGAATAGTCGTCATATCTTTGATGGAATCCGTCGTATACATTTCACGATAACGAACAGTAAATTCATTTATCTTCTTCCACAATTCTTCATTGTACGCCGTATTAACCACCTTGGCAGAGATGGCAACCCCGGCAAAAGCCGGACAAGCTGTTCTTATTTCCGATGATACTTCTATTTTCATAATCCATTTTTTCTTTTAAATTTCAATCCGCCGCTACGTCAGCGATGCAGCATGATTCCCGATAAGATTCGCCCTGAACGGATTCCTAACCGACGGGCTGAAAAGAAATCGAGGTAATTTTGATAGGTACAAATACCCGCCACCTCTATATTCTCTGCTTTTACACCGTGACCGAGCAACTGCAAACGGTTGGCCTCCCACAAATCAATATGCCATTTTTCTTCTTTACGGGCAATGCGCCGCATGTCAAAACCGGCAGTACGAAAGGTCTCGTATACCTCATCACCTACTTCAAAAGCAGCAAGTGAGATGCCCGGACCGATACAGGCCTTTATATCCTTTTCCTCTGAAGCATACCGTTCTTTCATTACTGCAAGAGTTTTTGCCACAATCTTTCCCACCGTACCCCGCCAACCGGCATGAGCAGCGGCAATGACCTGCTTTGTCGGGTCATAAAGCAACACCGGGATGCAGTCGGCCGTTGAAATACAAAGGCAATAGCCGGGAAGTTCCGTTATAATGGCATCAATATCTTCCAACCGATTCTCCTTGTTCGCTCTGATACAGGCATCATCAATTACACCGATATTGGTGCTGTGCGTTTGATGGGGAATAATTAATTCCAAAGGTTTCTGTGGCAAAAGTTCACACAATATTTCACGATTTTTCTGCACATGCTCTGCCTCATCCCCACAATATCCGGTGCAATTAAAAGAAGCATAATTTCCCTCGCTGCACCCTCCATGACGGGTAGTAGAAAAACAAGAAATGTTGGGATATGCCTTCATCAGCTCATATCCCAACATTTTATTATCTGATGTCAGCCGTTTCATTTCTTTTCTTCGTCCCAATCTTCTTCCTCGTATTCATAATCAAAATCATCATCGTCATCGTCCTCATATTCAAATTCAAAGTCTTCGTCTTCACCCATAGCCTTTAGCTCTTCTTGCAATTTGGCTACATCTTTGGCACGATGGACAATTGTTTCGGTACGGACACCTTCTAAACGGTTGCTGTCCTTATTCAGCTCTGTCCACAGCATATCCTTCAGTTGTTGGATGCCCATGCCAGTGACAGAAGATATGAAGATATGTGGAACATTTTTCGGAAGAGTCGGTTCAAGCATATTAATCAACTCCTCATCCAGCATATCGGATTTTGTGATAGCCAACACGCGCTGTTTGTCCAGCATTTCGGGATTAAAGGTAGCCAGTTCATTCAGCAATATATCATATTCTTTGCGGATATCGTCTGTATCTCCGGGCACCATAAAAAGTAATAATGAATTACGCTCAATGTGTCGCAAGAAACGGAGTCCCAATCCTTTGCCTTCACTGGCTCCCTCAATAATACCGGGAATATCTGCCATAACGAAAGATTTCCCTTCGCGATAAGACACAATACCCAGATTGGGTTCAAGCGTAGTAAACGGATAATTGGCTATCTTGGGACGTGCAGCCGACACGGTGGAAAGCAAAGTCGATTTACCGGCATTGGGAAAACCTACCAAACCGACATCTGCCAGTAATTTCAATTCTAGAATAACCGTAAGTTCCTGCATCGGTTCTCCCGGTTGTGCAAAACGCGGTGCTTGACGAGTAGCAGTGCGGAAATGCCAGTTACCCAGGCCTCCTCGTCCGCCTTTCAGCAGGACAACTTCTTGTCCGTCTTCGGTAATATCACAAATATATTCACCGGTCTCAGCATTATAAACCACTGTACCACAAGGTACTTCGATGACTTTATCTTCACCATCCTTACCAAAACTCTTATTTTTGGAACCATTTCCGCCATGAGTAGCAAACACATGACGGTCATATTTCAAGTGAAGTAATGTCCAATAATTGCGGTTTCCCCGCAAAATAACATGACCTCCTCTACCACCATCGCCACCGTCGGGGCCACCATTGGGTACGTATTTTTCACGACGCATGTGTGTAGAGCCTCGTCCGCCTTTTCCCGAACGGCAATATATTTTCACGTAATCAACAAAATTCGATTCAGCCATTTTCTTCTATTGTTTGAGATAATGAGTGCAAAAGTAATGATTTCAGTCGATTTCCTCAAGTTTTTTAACAGAAACAAATATTTATTCTTTTTCCATTTCTTGGCATGTCTTATCTATATGCTTCACAAACATATCGGAAAAAACCGGGTCCCCATAACAAAGAGGCTCAACAAAAGATATTTCTATCCATTGTTGAGCCTCTTTTTATTCTATACGATAAAATATAACTTACTTCACTGCATCAACAGCCTTACAGATGTCTTGCGTAATTGTTTCTAAATTACCCAATCCGTTAATATGCTGATATTTGCCTTCCTTTTTATACCAGTCAATCAGCGGAGCTGTCTGCGAATGGTAAACAGTAAGGCGTTTCTTGATAGTCTCTTCATTATCATCTGCACGACCTGACTCCTGTCCACGTTTAATCAGACGCGTCATCAGTTCGTCTTCGGGAACATCAAGGTCCAACATAATAGAAACTTCCTGTCCGCGTTCCGACAACATCTTCTTCAACGCTTCAGCCTGAGCAATCGTTCTGGGGAAACCGTCGAAAATAACTCCTTTGCTATCCTTGAAACTATCCAATGTGCTAGCCAGGATGTCGATAATCAGCTCATCAGGAAGTAACTGACCCTGGTCAATATAACCTTTAGCAGTTTTGCCCAGTTCTGTACCATTCTTTATTTCTGCACGAAGCACATCTCCTGTTGAAATGTGATTAATACCGAATTTCTCTACAATACGTTCACTCTGAGTACCTTTTCCCGAACCCGGAGCACCGAAAATTACAATGTTCAACATCTTGTTTTACCTTTTATTATTATATTTAGTTGTATAATTCTTACTCTATTACAGTATAGATATCACGGTAATTGCGCCCCAAGCCGTCATAATCAAGTCCATAACCGACAATAAAATCATTAGGAATACGCATAGCTATATAATGTATATTCAAATCTACCTTCAGTTTATCAGGCTTCAACAGCAATGTGGCAATACGAATTTCCTTCGGGTTCTTTGCTTGAAGTGTCTCCAATAAATGTTTCATTGTGACTCCCGTATCCACGATATCTTCTACAATCACCACTGTACGACCTTCGATATCGTCATTCAAACCAACCAACTCTTTCACTTTACCGGTAGACGATGTGCCGGCATAAGAAGCTAGTTTTACAAAAGATATCTCACTGGGGATGGTAAGGTTACGCATTAAATCGGCTGCAAACATGAACGAACCGTTGAGCACACTTAGAAACAGGGGATTCGTACCTTCTAAATCCCGGTTAATTTCACTCGCTACCCGTTCTACTTCTCTCAATATCCGCTCTTCGGGAATGAAAGTCGTGAAACGCTTGTCTTTTATCTGAATGGTATCCATAACCGTATTTTTATTAAATCGGTGCAAAAATAGTGTTTTAATTCGATTTTATGAAATCTATCCATACGTTTTGTAATATACAAAAAAGGAGGATGCCGGAAATAAATCTCCAAACATCCTCCACAAAAGAGAGTCGGTATTAAAAGTTCATCAAATCTTAACTAGATTCTTTCAAATACTTTAAAGTATGCCACTTGGCATGCATTATTCGACGTATTGGTTTCTGTAATTTCCAAACGGAAATAACGGGCCTTGACAGGTGAAGACAACACCAATTCTTCATACGCCGGAATCAGCGGACTGGTATAGCTTTTTACCACAGTTCCATCAGGAGCAGTCCACGGCAATGCGAAAGTAAAATCAGCTACCTTTTCGTAGTTCTCATTATCCGTGCTGGCATAAATATTCATGGTCTTTACAGTACCATAATTGTTGCCATTCGGTGCATAGTGTCTTCTACCGATGTGGAACATAGCGCACTCCAGTTCCTCTTTCATATCAATTTCCAAAATATAAGGAAGAGGCACAGAATAACTGTACGGACTATGCCAGAAGTTCGTACGTTCTTCCTTAAACAAGCTGGGATAACCACCACCATCACTGGCTTCAACACCATTACCGGTAGCAGTCCAACGAGTCCAATCATACTGCAAAAATTCTTGGCCATCATACTTCTGCAATACAGTGAAAGTAGCCTGGCGGTAACCGGATGTTACACTGACAGTAGCTGTACGATAACTGCTGTCTGTATTGGCAGATGTTGCAGTCACGGTAATTTCCTTACCGTTTACCGAAACCTGACACCAATCTGCGTCTACATTGTCAACAACAATATCAGAAGAGATATCTGTATCTGCAATCACAGTAGTACTGGAATTGGCAGCAGCATCCAATACGGCACGCTCTACAACGATGTAACCGACATACGGTTGCTCATATTCGGAACATCCACAAACAATGGCCGAGAAAAAGAGCAAAAGTAAATATGATATTTTTTTCATTTGTATATCCATTTTAAATTAGTAAATCTGTTTTTGTTAGGGGTTCTGTTCCAATTTGTAAGGATAAGCATCATATTGAAGCTGTGGAATAAACTCACATACTGATGGAGAGTTATATGGAATTTCATAGAACTTATCACCCTGAGCAATGGTATGTCCTCCCGGATATCTTCTATCCATAGTATGGCGCCAGCGGAATACATCGAAACGACGATGACCTTCCCATGCAAGTTCCAACATACGTTCTTCTTCGATAATCTTATGAACATCTTTCGGATTTCCGCTTTCAGCAGTAGCTATGTTTTCCATTGTCCACTCCGGTATACCAGCTCTTTCACGAAGGATATTGATATCATCCAAAGTAGCCTGTACGGAACCACCCTTTTCATAATTAGCTTCGGCACGTATCAGATACATTTCTGCCAAACGGGAAATGATAGGTGACCACAAATGTTTGCTCTGTTCCTGGTAAGAACATTTGTTGATAGCATACACAAGGAAAAGAGAAGATTTACCACGCTTAGTAGAAGCATCAAATACTTTAGGTTCGATACGACCTATATACTTGTTACCGTCCTGTCCTACTACATAGTAACGAGTACCTGTGTTATAGGCTTCTTCTTGAATGGTAGCGCTTTGAAATTTAGAAGCGTCTTTGGTAATAAGGAATGTACCGTCAGCTTGTTTTTCTACATCCAACTGTTTGTATTCATAATTGGCTGTATTAGCTTGCTTAACAGCATAAGCAAACGTCCAGTCTTCATATACATTATTTGGATATCCAACCGGAGTATAATCGGCTACACCATCTTCTACGTATCTTTTCACGATAAATTTACTACGTAAGTCCTGAGGCATATCATTAGCATTCAAATGCAATTCCAAAAGCTCCAAATATCTTGAAGAAGGAGACATTTCTTCCCAACCCGAACCATCGATACGGATGTACATACTACCCATACGGCTGTATCCATCATCATCTTTGTCAAGTGTACGACGTACTGCAAAAATGGTTTCCTTGTTGTCTTCCGGAATAAGTTGTGAATAAGTAGCAAAACGGTTTCCTCTTTCCAACTCAAAGCGGCCAGATGTGATTACCTTGTTAGCCATTTCCCATGCACCGTCCCAGTTCTCCATATAGAGATAAACTCTGGCCAACAAAGCTTCAGCAGCTTCCTTGGTAGCATAGATGTTTGATTTGGGAGTCTCTCCTTGCTGAAGTGTCAGATAAGTGATGGCGTCTTTCAAGTCGAGAACCACTTGGTCGTAAACTTCGGCAACAGTAGAACGACTTTGAGGTAAATCATTCGGATCACTTGTCAACTTCAAAGGCAAGCCGGGGTTCTGTGTCGGGTTGTTAGAATAAGGCTGTGCAAACTCATTGACCAGCAAGAAATAGCTCAATGCACGCAAATAGTAGTTTTCACCCATCATGATGGTTTGCTCACGAGTACTTTCATTACCCAGTCCCTGAATAATTTCAATAATTTTATTACAGTTACCAATCACACGATAGCCGAGCTCCCAAGTATATTCTGTAGTGGAACTGGCAATGTTTCGGCTATAATCATACAATTTAAAAGTTGAACCGGTTGAAGTTCCGTTCCAAGTGACATCATCAGCACCAAAAGCCCAAAAATAATATCCGTTGTCTATCAATCCACCGTCATTTTTCAACAAACGATAACTTCCCTGAGATAATTCAAGAAGGTTCTTATTGTCGAATTGTTCCTCCATCACACCATCATACATGGTAATGTCCAGGTTGCATCCGGTCATTCCGAACGCCATTCCCATGGCACCTAGTATATATTTTATTTTCATAATGTTTTCATTTAGATATTAGAAATTAGAATTGGACATTCAATCCTAAGGTAAAACGTCTTACTGTAGGATATCCGAAGCTTCCCGCACTACCATTATAATCTGCAGAATACAGGATTTCCGGGTCTTGTCCTGAGAAGCTGGTAATGGTAAATAAGTTCTCACCACCAACACTCAAATTAGCCGACTTTACACCCAGTGGTTCCAGCCAACGCTTCGGGAAGCTATAAGCCAATGAAAGAGATTTCAGTTTGAAATAGTCACCGTTTTCCAGATAACGTGTGGATTCTCTATCGGCACCGTTATTACCACCATCGATCAACTGAGGATGTGTAGCGATATCACCCGGCTTTTCCCAACGGCTCCATCCGTCTTTCAATTTCATAGGAGGCTGAGAGTTACGTCCGCAGTCACGGTCAATCGCACCGGCACGCTGTCCATTATAAATCATAGCGCCGGTAGCAAATGTAAAGTTAGCGTTCAGAGTGAAACCTTTCCATGTCAAGTTCGTGCTGATAGCACCATTAAATTTAGGAGTAGGCACTTCATCCAACAATACACGGGTTGCCTCGTTGTAGTCACCGGTTACAGTTTTCTTACCATTTTCATCTACTTTAAACCACAACGGAGTTCCTGTTTGTGAATCTACACCTGCCCATTCGCGCAAATACCAATTTCTGTAAGGGTAGCCCACAGCAGTAGCTTGTGATGTAAGTTCATCACCGTCAGGAAGATAAGTAATTTCATTCTTATTATAGCCTAAGTTGAAGCTAACATCCCAATAAAGGTCTTTAGTTCTGATGATTTCAGGAGTAACAGTTACTTCAAAACCTTGATTCGTCATTTTACCATTATTGGCAGTCTGGCGGTTATAACCTGTAACCGCAGGTAAATGCTTCAAATAAATAAGATTCTTTACGTTCTTGTGATAGTAATCAAATACAATACTTAAACGGTCAAACAAACGTACATCCAAACCAAAGTCTAAAGTAGCCGTTTCTTCCCAAGAAAGATCAGGATTTCCCAAGTAATTGGAATACAATCCTACCTTACCACCATATTGTGTAGTACTGGCCAACATAGTAGCCCATTCATAAGCACCACCAGGCAAGTTACCGGAAATACCATAAGAAATACGGGGTTTCAATTCATTCACCCATTTAAGATTACTCATGAATTCTTCCTTATGCATACTCCAACCACCACCGACAGACCAGAAAGGAGCCCAACGTTTATTGGAGCCGAATTGTGACGAACCATCTACACGGAACATCACCTGAAAGAGGTATTTATTATCGTAAGAGTAGTTACCGTTAAAATAATAAGCGGCATTCTTCTTTTCAACTTTGGTACCACCTACTTTAGGATTAGCTACACCACCGTTCAGAATTTCATTACCCTGAAACATTTGTGAAGCCTGACCGGTCATGCTATAATAACGATATTCATCGTAGTCATAACCCAAATACGCGTTGATTTCGTGTACATCATTGAAAGTCTTCAAGAAACGAAGTAACTGACTGGTATAAATGGTACGAACGTTGGAATTACTGTTGTAAATCGTACCTTGAAGTGATTCTTGTCCCACAGCCTTCGGGTCATAATAATTCTCACCATAACTATTGCTCAAGCCCACTTTGTTATTAGAAACAAAAGTCAACCAATCAAAAATCTTATAATCAAAACCAGCACCGATATCCATAGCATTAGAACGTGATTTACCCCAGTTCAATTGGTTGTTATACAGCCAGTTGGAGCTTCCGTCGGAATACCAGTAATCGCGTGGATCTGCAGTGGCGGCATCTTCTTTGCTCGGTCGACCTTCTGTTCCGATTTTTATATTACCCTGAGAGTCATACGGAGTATCCCACGGCGTATAGCTGGTGTGAGACAAACCATATTGCTGGTCAAATGTCTCCTTATAACTGGTAGACAATTTTGCTCTCAATGTCAAACGGTCATTAACAATATAGTCTGTGTTCACTCTTAAAGTAAAACGGTCATAATCGTATCCTTTGATTGCACCTTCTTCTGTATAATAGTCAGCAGAAATATAAGATTTAATTCGGTCATTACCATACTTATATCCGATGTTGTAGTTCTGTGTCAAAGCATTCTGCGTAGCAAAATCCCACCAATCAAAGTTTTGTTCCTTCAAATAAGGCTGAAGCCACTGTTGGTCTTGTAATGTTCCGGCATTGGTATAAGCGGTAACCAGATAATCATAATATTCAGCACCGTTCATCATCTCAAGATTACCCTTTTGCAGTTGAGAAATACCAAACTTCACAGAAGCATCGAAAGAAGAACCTCCGGTTGTGGCGCGCTTCGTTGTAACCTGCACTACACCGTTAGCACCACGAGAACCATAAAGCGCTGTAGCCGAACCATCTTTCAAGATAGAGATACTTTCAATATCATTCGGGTTCAAATCAGCCATGGCATCACCTACCACACCGTCAATAACCCAAAGAGGCTCTGTATTACCACGCAATGAACCGGTACCACGTACCCGGATACTTACACCGGCACCCGGCCGACCGGAAGTAGGTGTAACTACTACACCGGCAACTTTACCTTGCAGCATATTGGCCACGCTCGGAGTGGTAACCGTCTTCAATTTGTCTGATTTTACAGAAGCGATAGAACCGGTAATAGAACTCTTACGCTGTACACCGTAACCTACCACCACTACTTCATCCAAAGTCTCGGTGTCTTCTTGCAAAGTCACTTTCATCGGCTTACCGTCCCACACAATTTCTTGTTCTGCATAACCCACAAATGAAATAACGATAATATCGCCTTTCTTCACATTAGAAATGATAAAATCTCCGTCCATACCTGTAATACCTCCATTAGTTGTTCCTTTTACAACAACTGAAGCTCCGATAACGGATTCACCATTTTGATCTAATACAACACCTTTACAGGTATTATCCTGCTGTACGATAGATACTCCCGTAGCTGCTGCATGAGGTGCTGCTTGCATATATCCGGTAGAAAAACCAGATAAAAGTAGTATCGCACTTACTAATTTAAATTGCTCTCTTCTCATAGATTTTAATTTAAGGATGTATTTACTGTTAATTGAATAGAATGCGTTTGTTGACGCCTGCCCCTGGGTAAGTTTTTGCCTTTACACATATCCAAATTTAAGATTAATAAATTGATTATTTTTTAAACACAATTAGTATTTCAGGTGCAAATATACAAATATGAAAACTAACTCTAGCATATTATTGCCATTTTTTGTAAAAAGGCAATAAATAGTGCTAAGAAAGAGGATAATAATCTGTTTTTAAAACAAGTCGAAAACCAAAGATATATGGATATTTAAAGAAGATATTTATCTCTGCTTAAAATGAGAATGATGACCTTTAAGTATAAGGACTAAAATAGCTACTATTAAAGCATTGACAGCTAATACTGCTTGCAAACTTAGCATTTTTATTCTAAGTATCGAAGTTTTCTCACAACCTCTTTTAGTAAATAGTGTTATCTTTGCACATTCAAACAAAAGAGATTGAATATGAAAATTATTTCGAGCACCCATCTAAAAGAGCTGGACAAATACACTATAGCCAATGAACCCATAACTTCCATCGATTTGATGGAACGGGCTGCCCATGAACTGACACGCACCATTATGCGTCGTTGGGACGCCTCTTTCCATATCGTTGTTTTTGCCGGTCCCGGGAATAATGGAGGAGATGCATTGGCCGTAGCACGACTACTGTCACAACAGAATTATCGGGTAGAAGTTTTCCTGTTCAATACCAAAGGAAAATTATCCGAAGAATGCCAAATCAACCTTAACCGCCTGAAAGAATGCGGTTCTATCTACTTTACGGAAGTAAGTACAAAATTTGCCCCGCCTGTACTGACAGAGAAGCATCTCGTAGTAGACGGATTATTCGGTTCCGGCCTCAACAAGCCATTAAACGGCGGATTTGCCGCTGTAGTGAAATATATCAATGCTTCCAAGTCACCGGTAGTAGCCATCGATATTCCCTCGGGATTAATGGGAGAAGACAATACCTATAATATAAGGCAAAATATCATGCGTGCAGATGTGACTCTCAGCATCCAACTGCCTAAGCTTTCGTTTTTCTTCCCTGAGAACGAAGATATTGTAGGTGAATGGGAGTTATTAAATATCGGTTTAAAGACTGAATTTATAGGAACAGTAGAAAGTTCTTTCTTCACCACTGAAGAAGCAGAAATACGCAACCTTATCAAACCACGAAAACGATTTGCACACAAGGGAGCATTCGGTCATGGGCTATTAATTGCAGGCTCGTACGGCATGGCAGGAGCTTCTATCCTATCGGCCCGTGCATGTCTGCGTTCTGGTATCGGATTGCTGACAGTACATGTTCCTATCCATAATCACGATTTAATGCAATCCACTGTACCCGAAGCTATTGTACATACCGATATACATGAACGTTATTTTGCAGAGCCAACCGACATTGACCGCTATCAAGCAATAGCTATCGGTCCCGGGCTGGGCCAAGAAGAAGATACCGCCCTCGCTATGATGGAACAGATACAAAATTGTCCGCTACCGCTAGTATTGGATGCCGACGCCCTGAATATTCTAAGCACTCACCGCAGTTGGTTAAGCCGACTGCCGAAACGTTGTATTCTCACTCCTCATTTGGGTGAGTTGGAACGCCTCATCGGAAAGTGTATGGATACCTATGAACGTTTAGTCAAGACTAAAGAACTGGCTGCTTATTTGCAAAGCTACATTATAGTAAAAGGCTCTTGGAGTGCCGTCGTTACTCCGGAAGGAAATTGTTATTTCAATCCCACCGGTAATCCCGGTATGGCAACAGCCGGAAGTGGTGATGTATTGACCGGTATCCTACTCTCATTATTGTCACAAGGGTACTCTCAAGAAGATGCTTCCCGACTAGGTGTCTATGTACATGGCCTGGCAGGAGACATTGCTGCCCAGCAAAAAGGAGAAATAGGAATGACTTCAAGCGATATTGTAGAAGCACTTCCCATCGCTTGGAAGAAATTAAGCGAAACAAAAGCCGGATTTACAAAAGAATAGCTATATTTGCCCTCACCTATACAAGAAAAGGAAATTATGAAAAGAGGATTAATAATTGCAGCAAGTATACTGACTTCATTGAGTAGCGCTGCACAAGATTTCAGTAAATATACTCCGGGAACCATGGGAGAAGGTGTAGTTTATTACTTACCCAAGACTGAAATAGAACTGGAAGTAGTGGCCACCAAAGTGACCTATACTCCGGGAGAGTTATGCCAATATGCAAACAGATATCTGCGTATGACAAACATCTCGGCCCAACCGGAAACCTACTGGGAAATAAAAAGTATCAAAGCGAAAGCTATCGGTATCCCCGACCCGGATAATGCATATGTAGTAAAACTAAAAGATAAAAGTGCCGCTTCGCAAGTGGAGCTGACCAATGATGGTATTATCAAAGCTATCAATACTACTTCACCGATAGAAAAAACACCTGCTACTCCGATTACAAATACAGCCAAGAAACGTATAGATCCACGTAGTTTTATGACTGAAGAGATTCTTAGTACTGCCTCCACTGCAAAGATGGCCGAACTGGTAGCTAAAGAAATCTATAATATCCGAGAAAGCAAAAACAGCCTTACCCGCGGACAAGCTGATTATATGCCCAAAGACGGTGCAGCACTGAAACTGATGCTGGACAATTTGGACGAGCAGGAACAAGCCATGATGCAAATGTTTGCAGGTATAACCAATCGTGAAGACAAAACCCTTACTATCCGAGTAACTCCCACAGAAGACATGAAAGATAAAGTCGCTTTCCGATTTTCAAAAAAGTTGGGTGTAGTAAGTGACGAGAACTTGGCAGGAGAACCCATTTATCTATCTGTCACTAATCAGGAAACACTACCTCCGGCAGACGAGAAGGCAAAAGACAAAAGAAAAGTAGACGGGGTTATTTATAATATTCCGGGCAAAGCATTAGTCACTGTTGCCAGCCCCACCAAACGGTACTTTAAGGGTGAACTCCTCATTACACAATTTGGAACCACCGAAGTATTAGTAGATAACTTATTCAATAAAAAAATAAACACACGAGTACTTTTCGACCCCAATAACGGAAAAATTGTAAAGATAGACAAAGACTGATAACTCCAATTTACTCTATATACTACCTTTATCCATTTACAGCATACTGTCCTATGGATAAAGGTAGTATTTTTCTTTATACTATCCTCCTAAACGACTTCCTATATACACTTGTTAATAGTTGATATAAATAAGTTTAACAAGCGTTTTTTGAACACTATAAAAGCCATTTAGAACAGTAGACTACCAGAATAATTTCTGATTTTTGCAATAACAAAACAACAGAAAAGATATTAGTTTTACTAACTTAAAAAGATGAAAGTATGAATACAACTACTCAAACAGCAAGCCTGAAGAATGTGAAAAAGGTATTTATGATAGCTACAGCAGCCGAAGCAATTTTTATTCTGTTATTGACTGCAGCCTTTGCATAAGACCGACAGGCTGAAAAAGAAACTGCTGCAATCGATTGACAACAACAATCCTTTGCAGCAGTTTTTTTTAGGAAATTAAGCAGGAAATATGCCTATTTCCTTATATTGGCTTCTTCCAATCCATATCCTTTTTTCTTATTTTCTGCTTTCAGCCAAACAGCAAAGAGTAAGGCCGCCACGCCAAAACAAGCAAAAATACACATAGGCAAAGTATAATCATAAGTCTGCATACCATCTACAACCGGCCCCTTGCAATATTTGTTCAGCACATAACCAATCAAAGCAGGAACACCCATCAATCCCCAATTCTGTACCCAAAAAATAAGAGCATAAGCAGTACCCAATTGTTTTTCAGGAATAATTTTAGGCACAGAGGGCCACATAGCCGACGGAACCAATGAAAAGCCAATACCCAATACTATCATTACAACAGTAGCAAACCACCAAATATTAAGTATCGGCAATGCAAACATGGTATGCACGAAGATCAAGAGAATAGAACCTATAATCATTAAAGTAGCTCCTTTACCAATACGGTCGTATATATTTCCAAAAAATGGAGTCAAGAACAAAGTTCCCAAAGGCAAAAGACTTGGAATTGTCCCAGCAAGTTCAGGGTCCACATGATATTTCTGTACCATCAGATCAGTAGCATATTTCAAGAAGGGGAATACAGCTGAATAAAACAATACACAAAGCATGGCAATCAACCAAAATCCCTTATTAGTGATAATCAGCCAAATATCTTTCATACGGAAAGGCTCTTCCGGTTCTATACCCTCTTCCTCCAACGAAGCGTCCAGTTTCTTATCATAGAAAGTATAAATAAAGAAGGCTATCGTGCCAATGCAAAGCATAATAAGACAAAGCAGCAAGGGAGCCGGAATATTAGGATGCAAAACGCCCTCGGTATCGGTTACACCAAAAAAAGTAGCAATAGGAACTGTAACAGCTAAAGCCAACATGGTGCCTAAACGTGCTGTAGCCATTTCCATCCCCATAGCCAACGCCATTTCTTTCCCCTTAAACCATTTTACAATAATTTTTGAGACAGTGATGCCGGCAATCTCCACACCGACCCCGAAAATAGCATATCCTAAAGCAGCCAAACCAACCTGTGTTTTCATACCAAAGAATGTATCACCCACAGGAAAAGTTGTTGAAATTGCATAATATTTTAATCCGCAGCCTAACACCATCAGAATACATGCTCCCATTCCGGTGAAACGAACTCCCATCTTATCAAGGATAATCCCCCCAATAATCAGCATGAAAGCAAAAACATTAAACCAACCATAAGCACTTGTAAAGATGCCGTAATCAAGGCTGTCCCATAATAATTCTTTTTCAAGCATTGTTTTGAGGGGAGACATCACATCCGTCAGAAAATAACCGCATAACATGGTGAAAGCCACCAGCACCAACACTCCCCACCGAAGCGCTTTAGAGTCGTTGATTTTTTTTTGAATCTGTTCTTTCATTTCTTTTATAAGATTTTTGATTAATAGTTTTTCATATTCGAATGGGCAAAGATACAGATTTTTAAGGAGAGAAGAACATTTCCATAAAAAAGTTCTATCTTTGCAAGACAAATAGTCCCGAATTATCATCGGGTAAATGACTTTTATAAACTTAACTTATGTAATTATGAAAAGAAGTAAAACATTGGTTGTTTGTGCCATGTTGGGTGGAAGCATCATGTTCTCATCATGTATCGGTTCTTTTGGATTATGGAATAATCTGAAGGATTGGAACCAAGGAGTCAGCAACAAATTTGTAAACGAGCTTATTTTCGTTGCTTTTCACATTGTACCTGTTTACGAGATCGCTTATCTTGCAGATGTTTTGGTACTCAACTCTATCGAGTTTTGGAGCGGTTCCAACCCGACAGCTTCTATCGGTGAAGTGAAAGAAGTAAAAGGCGAAAACGGTGAATATTTGGTGAAGACAAACACAGACGGTTACACCATCACTAAAAAGGGAGAAGAAAAATCGGTTGATTTGGTTTACAACAAGGACAACAATACCTGGAATGCGGTAGCCGACGGACAAAGTTTCGAGCTGGTAAAAATGAATGAAGACGGAACGGCAACTGTCAGTATGCAGAATGGTACCTCTATGACTGTCACCCCCGATGCTCAAGGTGTAGCAGCTGTAAGAGTAGCAGCCGGAAGTTCTGTATTCTTTGCTGCCCGATAATTTATTGTATAATAGAAAGAGAAGTTGCTTTATAGTGAAAGCAACTTCTCTTTCTTCTAGCCTTCTAATATCATGAAAACAACAATTTTAAGTGCTTCACTTCTTTTATTACTAAGTTCCTGCACACCCACAAAAACAACGAACAATTTAAATGCAATCGACATTGCCGGTAGTTTTGAACACCTCACTGAGTTAAAGGTTTCTCAGCTAGGAAAGAATATACGTTATGTACCACTAGAAACTACCGATTCATCTTTAATAGGAAACTCTTACAACATCAAGCTTCTGAAAGATAAAATCCTGGTAGCTACAGAAGGTAGTTGTCTGGCATTCGACAAACAAACAGGAAAGTATTTAGGTACCATAGGGCACAAAGGAGGTGATCCGGAAGGATACAGCGAAGTAGTATATTACATCCATCCTCAAACCGGAATTCTTTATTTTCATCGCCAACCCAATAAATTGGTCAAATACAATCAAGACGGAGAATTCTTGGGAGAAACCATACAACCCAAAAGTCTGTTACAAGGATTCTGTGCAGCTTTTGCCGATTCACTCATTATCGGCCATTATGGTGGAGGAATCGGAACTTCCCCATTCGAAAGCAAATTGATATATTCAAATGAAGAAGGAAAAGCAACAGACTCCATAAGCAATTTCTCTCGTAACATCCCAACCATTACTCCCAATGATATTGCATCCATCAGTGTATTCAAAGGAGGCTCCGGAAAAGAAGCCTTCGGAATGCTTGGCTACAATGGTCTCATTTACATAACGTACAAAGATAATAAAAAAGGTATCTTCCCACTCAATCACCCTACCATATGGAACAGCGGAGATGCTCTTCACTTCAAAGAAGCACTGAAAGATACTATATATACCATCAATGGAAATACCATGCAGCCTTATCTTACATTCAATACAGGCAAATGGACTTTCCCGGCCGATAAAATTGGAGAAACCGAAGGAACACAAGAGTATATCACTATCTCCTATGTGATGGAGACTCCGCAAAGTATCCTGTTCCAGTGCATACAAGGAATATATAGCCGTAGCGTAACTTTCACAGGAATATATAACAAAGCAACCGGAACAACTTACATGAATAAAGACGAGGCCGGATTTACCGATGACCTGAGCCGGTTTATGCCTTTCTTCCCGGAAACAAGCTCCCAACAGGGAGAATACGCTTCTGTATTGGAAATAGGAGATATTCAGGAATGGTTAGACGAACACCCTGAAACTGTCAAAGAAGGTAAGCTAAACTTCTTAAAAAAGATAAATGAAGATTCCAACCCTGTCTGTGTCATTGTAGAACCATAAATAAAAAAGCTGCCCAAAGTATCACTACTCAGGCAGCTTTTTCTCAACTTTTTAACGATAACAGTATGTTAAATTAATCACGTCCTCCCCCCAATGCCTGATAGAGGTTTATTACACCTTGTATTTCTGCAAAACGGTTGGCTACTTGATTCAATTGTGCACTGAGCAAAGTCTGTTGTGCAGTCAGTACTTCCAAGTAGGTAGTATTTCCATGTTGCATCAATAAAGAAGTACTTTCGAAAGCCTTATTCAGCGACATGATTTGTTTATCGTAATAAGCCGCTTTCTCTTTCGCTGTCTGATATTTTACCAAAGCCTCATTTACTTCACTACCGGCATTCAGCAATGTCTGTTGGAAACCCAGCTTAGCTTCTTCCTGTTGGGCTTTAGCTATCTTCAACCGGGCAATATTTGTGCCTCTATTAAATAAGGGTTGCGTCAACGAACTGATAGCCGTTGCTATGAATTTCCCCGGATTGACAATCATACTTCCGGCAGAGTTTGTCCATCCGGCACTACCACTCAGTACAATAGAAGGATAGAAAGCAGAACGTGCCTGGTTAGTCACATAAAAAGCTGCTTCCAGCGAACGTTCCGCACTACGCACATCCGGACGATTGGAAAGCATCTGCACAGGAATACCTACCGAGAAACGTTCCTGCATTCCATAGGGGAAGTTCCATGTGTCCGCCCTCTCAATAGTATGAGGAGTTTCAGCCAACAATAATGACAAACTATTTTCCACCTGGTTTATCTGTTCTTTCAAGTCAAGCACTGAAGTACATATAGTATAATAAGTAGCTTCCATTTGCGAAACAGCCGCTTCGTTTGCCATACCTGCTTCCATCAAAGCACGGGTGGCATCTACTGTTTCTTTCCATGAATGTTGTGTCCGGACCGAAATTTCAAATTGGGCATCCAACATCAACAAAGTATAATAAGTATTGGCTATACCGGCTATGAGCTGAGTCCGGACAGCCTGTTTATAATCGCGGCTCTGCTCCAATAATGCCTTTGCCTGATGCTTGGCATTACGGATTTGACCGAAAATATCGATCTCCCAACTAGCTGTAACCGGCAAGGTATAAGTCTGCATTGCTTTGGATTTATCAAAACTACTCACAGTCCCTTGCGGAGACAATGCAAACGAAGGCAGATAAGCCAACTTTGCAGATAACAATGTAGCTTCTGCTTCCTTTACACGCCATTGGGCAGACTGCAAGTCTGTATTATTCTGTAATCCCTTTTCAATCAAAATCTGCAGTTGCGGGTCAGTAAAAACTTCCCGCCAACTCAGATTTCCCATATTATCCAAAGTATCTGTAACTACAACCTCTTCCCCATACAGGTTTATGGGAACCTCGGTTGCAGGTTTATATTTAGTATATATGCCGCAGCTACTCAGCGTGAGTGCTGCGACGGTTAGAGTGATGATTTGTTTTTTCATTTTTTCTCTTCTTTTTTGCTTTCAATGTGATGTTGTCTTTCCTCGACAGCTTCTGCATATTCCTCCTGAATCTGCCAATCGGACGCCGGCTGAAACTGAATGGGACGTACCTTCTCCTGCAAATATTGGAATACGATAAACAAAGAAGGCACGATAAACAGTAATGCCAGTGTACCAATCACCATACCACCGACCGTACCCGTACCCAGTGAACTGTTACCATTGGCTCCTACACCACTGGCGACCATCAACGGAAATAAACCGAAAATCATGGTCAACGCCGTCATCAGGATAGGACGCAAACGAGCCTTGGCAGCAGAAAGGGCAGCAGAAGTCAGACTCATACCTGCCTTACGGCGCTCGGTAGCATACTCAGTCAGCAAGATAGCGGTCTTGGCAAGCAGACCAATCAACATAATCAATCCGGTCTGCAAATAAATATTATTTTCCAGTCCCATCATCTTGGCAAACAAGAAACTGCCCATCAAACCGAATGGTACAGATAACAACACTGCAAATGGAATAAGAAAACTTTCATAAAGAGCGCTCAAAATAAGGTAAATCATCAGGAAGCAGATACCAAAAATGATGATGGTAGTACCTCCCTGGTCAGTCTCTTCACGAGTAATACCACCGAAATCATATCCAAAGCCTTTCGGAAGTGCTTGTACAGCAGTCTCCTGCACCGCACGGATCGCGTCACCTGTACTATACCCTTCGGCAGGCATTGCATTCACTGCAATGGAGTTGAACATATTGAAGCGGCTCAGAGACTCGGCACCGTAACTACGTGTCAAATGTACGAACTGACTAAGCGGTGCCATCTCGCCATTAGACATACGCACAAATATATTGTTCAGCGAAGCCTCATCCACACGGTATTTAGGATCTGCCTGAATCATAACCTTATACACTTTAGAGAAACGATTAAAGTTGGAAACGTACTGTCCGCCATAATACCCTGACAGAGTGCTTAACACCGCATCCGGCGTAATACCGGCACGCTTACATTTGGAAGCATCCACTTCTACTGTCCATTGCGGATAACGGATATCAAAAGTAGAGTATGCCATCGCAATTTCAGGACGTTGGTTCAACGCACCCAGATATTGCTGAGTAGTATTAAAGAATGTACCGATATCTCCTCCCAGTTTATCCTGCATGTGCAGCTCCAATGCATTACCCATACCATACCCCGGAATCATACCCGGAGAAATGGCAAATATACTGGCATCTTTGATGTCTGCCGTACGACCATATACTTGCCCGATGACCGCTTGCACATCATTCTCTTTTCCTTTACGTTCATCCCAAGGTTTCAGCTTCAGAATCAGCATACCGAATGAATTACCCTGCCCCGCCAACAGACCGTAACCGGCTACGCGCTGCACATGCAATACCTGCGGGATATCCATCATACGCTTTTCAATACGCATCATCACGTCATTGGTTGTCTTCAATGAACTACCTGCAGCCGTGCTGACATTGACAAACACCACACCCTGGTCTTCATCAGGCACCAAACTGGTTTTGGTGGTATTCATCAGGAAAGCCAATAGTACTACCGAAGCCGCAAGAAGTGTCCATACCATCCATTTGCG
>ERZ773208.1047-NODE-1047-length-23531-cov-4.220268_pt1 | contig 23531 bp, 16 predicted proteins | sample MGYA00581006_ERZ773208 | MGnify/ENA primary metagenome ERZ773208 (study PRJEB29015, sample SAMEA2737793) | human gut metagenome | biome: human gut; feature: human-associated habitat; material: faeces | place: China | collected 2012 ... | reverse complement strand
AGGGCGATGCCCTGGGCTAGGAGCTTCTGCCCTTTCAGGGCGTGCTGCTTCTGGAGCTTTTGGGCCTTCAGCCCGTACTTGAACCACATGCGAAAGTTCAGCTATATTATTTTTCTATCAATGTATCTCGTTTAATTTTTGGCATTACAAGCGTATCGGGTTGATAATTAACCAAAACACTATCTCGATGTCTTTTATACATCCTTGATCTTTTGGTATAATTAATAAATGGAGTTTTATTTATAAACATCGTATCACTAGCATTTTCTGAATTAACAATTGGTACAGAATCCCGAACAGCATAACAAATCGAGATAGTATCTTTGCTTTTCATATGTTTATCAAACATATATACATTCTCACTAGCTGCAATTTTATATACATTTCCACTAGAAAAAGAGAATCCCAAAGGAGATTGTATCAAATCCTCATAAAAAGGACCTACCCAATATGAACCTTTAATGCGATTATACCATATTGGTAAATCTTTAGAATTTACAATCAAATAAGAATTCTTACCCATTGGATATCTTTCCAAGTCTTTAACTATAAAAGAAACCATATGTCGTTCTCTTCTCTCCTGTGTACAAGAAAACATACAAAATAACAGCATAAATACAATTAAATTTTTCATTATTCTAATGATTCATGTTTTCATACGTAAATTCCTTTAAAGAAGAAAAAAAAAGGGAGTGCTTTTTTTCAAAACACCCCCTAATTGTCAAACAATCTATAGTTCTTTAAACTAAAAACACTATATTAACAAAACAACTTCATGATTACCAACCAGGATTCTGCTTCAGGTTAGGGTTCTTATCCAACACGGTCTGTGGATAAGGGAAGAACTCATGCTTGCCCTCCTTGAAACCTACCTTGAAATTAGTCTCAGGAGTGTTGGTCGTATAGAAACGGCTGTTTGCTTCTGTTCCATGCTCCCAAGTTACATTCTGGTCGTCTGCCTTTGGAGCTCTGAAAACCTTATCAAACAAATGTGGCACGACTGTACCAGCCTTAGTCAAACGCTCTTTGGCCTTTGTATCATTCCATCGCATGATATCGAACCAACGACAGCCTTCAAGCCAAAGTTCATATGACTTTTCTTTCTTCAACACATCCATATCAACAGTTTCACTGACTGTCTTTGAACCGGCACGTTCCTGAATCTTATTGATATATTTCTTAGCTTCATCCAGATCGCCTGTCTGAATACAAGCCTCTGCATAATTGAGCAAAACCTCAGCGTAACGCATGACAAGATAATTATTCAAGCGAATGTTATCACCATATTTCTTGCCTTGAGTATCAGGAGCTCTCATTATTTGCTTGAACGCCAACCAGGTAGAGTTGCCGTAGAGTCCCTGAACAGGGTCATTGATGCCAATCTTGTCACTGGTTTTCTTCTGCTCGTCAGTCATATTATCGATTTCTTTCTTGCCGTAAGGCATATGATAAACCGCATCATCAATATGCTTTAAAGTAGCATTCAAGCGATAAGAGTGATCACCATCATTTTTATAGAACTCGTCACCAAACCACTGAGGTACGCCAAGGCCACCCCAGCCATCAACGCCGCCACAATAAACCTTGTTAGGAGAAACCACAAAGTGATCAGCACGCCAATCCCAATAGTTGGTCTCCATCCAGCTAGAACGCTGAATCATACCACCCCAATTGGACTTACCTGTATTATACTCGAAGTTGACTTCAAATACCTTCTCCTCGTTGGCATCACCCTCGATATGGAAGTTGTCGGCATATTTCTCACCAGGAACAAGATCATACTTCTCCGAGTCTATAACCTTTTTAAGGGCAGTTTTAGCCTCTTCATATTTACCGGCGAAGAGGTAAGCCTTACCAGCCAGAGCATATGCAAAGCCCTTGGTTACCTTCACTGCTCCATCCTTGTCATCCTTACTTTTACGCTCATCCAAATCATTGGCAGCATTCTCACATTCCTGCGCAATCCACTCTATCAACTGTTGGTGATTCATAGGATGCTCAGGATCCTTATCACAATTAAAAGGCTGTGCAGAAGGATCCAGAGCTTGAGTTACCAATGGTGGAGTACCCCAAAGATTAGCCAACAGGAAATAATCATAAGCACGAAGCACACGAGCCTCTGCGGCACAACGTTTCTGCACAGCGGTAGTACCCTTGGCAAAGTGATCGAGTACAAGGTTACAGGTATATACAGAGTGATAGAGGCCTGTGTACATATGCTTTGGCACTTCAGCCTCAGCATCATAATAGAACTGATTGAGCATGATACCAAACGTATTATCACCAGAGTTGGCACCTGCTGCCAACACATCGTCTCCACACTCATTGAGTATCAGTTTCAATGGAGTATAAATACTTGGGCCACCACCATCGTGGTTACGTCCCACCACATTACACATAAAGCCTTCGTATGCAGCAACGAGGGCTGCCTCTGCATCAGCATCGGTCTTATAGAAGTTCTCGGTATATATTACACCCTTCTGCTCTATGTCAAGCTGATCCTCACAAGATGTCGTGAGCGTCATTGTTCCTGTGGCAGCAAGAGCCAATATTGTTGAAAATAATATTTTCTTCATTGTTTTTGAATATTAAAGGTTAGAATGTTACATTGATACCAAATACCACCTTCTTGGAAGTTGGATAAGTACCATTATCAAAACCACGAGATGCGCCACTATTCATAGAAGCGGTCTCCGGATCAGCACCAGGATACTTGGTGATGGTGAAGAAATCATCCAGTGAGCAATATACACGAAGATTGCTGATACCTGCCACGCTAGAGATAGCCTTTGGCAATGTATAGCCCAACTGAATCTGCTTGATCTTGAAATATGAGCCACTGAACACAGCTGCATCAGAACTGAAGAACTTCCAGTCTGTAGCAACCTTTTTCATATCAGGATATTTAGCATTGGTGCGGTCTGCTCTCCAAGAATCCTTCCAGTAGGTATCAATTCCATTGATCAACGGACGGTCAGCAGAAACCATCAAGTTGTAAATCTTGTTGCCAGCAGAGCCTGTTCCAAATACGGTGAGGTCAAAGCCCTTATATTCTGCATTAAGAGTAATACCATAAGTAAACTTAGGAATACCTGAGCCCAAATCCTGCTTATCTTCATCGGTTGGAGCTGAAGTTGTTTCGCCATTCTTATTATAATAGAGAGCGCTACCATCTTCGGCTACACCTGCATACTTGTAACCACGGAAATACCATACCTGATGGCCAGCCTCGAATGTAGGCTTAAGCTGGTTATTGAATCCATCGATACCTATTTCGGTCAAACGGCTTACAAGGTTAGAAACCTCCTTCACCTCATTCTTCAGAGTTGAACCATTTACGGTCACACTATACTTAAAGTCCTTGATGTGATCTCTCCAACCCAACTCGAAATCAAGACCAGAGTTAAGTACCTTACCTGTATTAACAACTCTCTTGTTTACACCAATCTCTGGAATAGGAGTGATTTCAATCAAGAGGTCCTTGGTTGTCTTACGATACCAGTCTAAGCCCAAAGTTAAACGGTCGTTAAGGAATCGCGCATCAAGTCCAAGGTCAACCTGCTCTGAAGTTTCCCACTTCAAGTCTGGGTTAGCAAGTCCGGAAGGCTTAGAACCTAAAGTCAGCTTACCATCTCCGATAGAAGGATTATACTGATAGAAACTCTGATTAAGAGCTATGGTAGAAGCATAACGATAATCGCTCAAGATATTGACGTTACCATTCTGACCCCAAGAACCACGAAGTTTCAAGAAAGAAATGGCATCACGGCTTATATTGTCCTTGAAGAACTTCTCATTGCTGATAGCCCATCCTGCTGAAACTGATGGGAAGTTACCCCAACGTGCCTTCTTTGAAAGTTTTGATGTATCGAAAGCATCACGACGGAAGTTAACCTGCATGAAGTAACGGTTGTCATAGCTGTAAGATACACGGCCAAAGTAAGATAACTCTGTGGCATCTGAAGGAGCGTTACCTACATTCTTGGTTGCATCAGCCAACAAGTAGTTGATGTAATGGAAGTTTGGCTCATAAGATGTGAGTATGTTACCTCCTGTAGAACTGATGGAACTGTTATCCCAATGATTCTTGGTAAACGACATACCTGCCATGGCACCAATAGTGTGCTTGCCGATTGTTGTCAAATAGTTGGCAAAGTTCTCCCACTGATAGTACAAACCATTATTGGTATTCGCTTCAATGGTATAGTTTTCACTATGTGCCATAGATGTTAACCAATATGGAGTCTCGTAGTTATGATAGTTACTCTGAGTGATACGATAACCTAAGCGAGAAGTAAATGTAAAGCCCTTGAATGGCTTGATATTGGCAGCAACGGTACCACGTACATTGATACCAGAATTCCATGTGTCATGACGGTCGCGCTGATAGAGAGGGTTACCAGTAGCATCTTCTACATATTTAGAAGTACCATAGTAGTCATTGTTATGGCTTGGATCTCTTGGAACTGGGCCACCGGCTTCTACCTTTGCCTTCATGCCAGGAGCCAAATCCTCCACATTACTGATATAAGCTGGAGTCAAAGGATCGATAGAAACCACAGAGTTCAGCAATGAACCATAACCCTTGGTCACACCTTTGGTCTTCCACTTTTCAAAAGATGTATTAGTAGTCACGTTCAACCACTTATAGATATCATAGTCGGCATTGATCTGACCAGTGAAACGCTTATAAGTATCCTTGCTACCTTTAACGATACCATCATTGTTCAGGATATTCAAGCTGGCGAGGAAACGTCCCTTACCGTTACTTGCCTGCAAGGTGAGACTATGCTGGTGAGCCAGACTGTTCTCAAACACCTCGTCATACCAGTTGGTGTTCTGACCATTATAGTTGTTCTTCTTCAGAAGATCATCGTTCAAGTCGCCCAAATACTTGTGATACTCTATATACTCAGGAGCATCAAAGATATCAGCCCTCTTTCCCAACGACTGGATAGTGAACTTGCTGCTGTAAGAAATCTGAGCCTTACCGCCATTGGCAGCACCCGTCTTGGTAGTAATGATAACGACACCATTACCCGCCTGCGCACCATAGATGGCAGCAGAAGCGGCATCCTTCAATACCTCCATGCTTTCAATCATAGATGGATCCAGGTACTGGATATTATCCACCTTCAGACCATCGACAATGAGCAACGGACCGATATTACCACTATTGGAAGAATAACCACGGATACGGATATCGGCAGCCTCACCCGGACCACCCGAGTTGATAATCTGCACACCGGCAGCCTTACCCTGGAGGGCAGCACCGGCATCGGTAGCTGACAAACCCTTGATGTCATCGCTCTTGATAGATGCAACTGCACCAGTCAGGTCGCTCTTCTTCTGAACGCCATAACCGATGACAACGACATCATTAAGAACTTTAGAATCATCCTTCAAGGTAATGGAAAGGGTTTTACCAGCCTCAGCTTTCACGGTCTTAGGCTCCATACCCACATAGGTAATTGTCAATGTTGCATCAGGTGCAGCATCAATGCTAAACTTACCATCCAAGTCGGTAATAACACCCAGCTTGCTACCATCTACTTTAACAGTAGCACCAATCACAGGTTCTCCACTTGGATCAGTCACTATACCTTTTACTATGCTCTGAGCCGAAACTCCCAAAGGAAGCAAACAGAGCAGGAATAGCAAAACAAACGGCTTTTCAATCATTTTTAAATTCTTCATCTTAAAAATAGATTAATAGTTTTACTTACTAGTCAGTTGTTTAATACTACATTATTATATTCTACATCCTAAATTTTCAAAAATTTCATTAAGGATGCTGAAACACGTCGCAAAAATAGATAAAAACATTAAAACGCATTTTATCTCAAGTAACAAATACTTTATCAAACATAACATCTACCCAAAAAGAGACAAAATGAAACATATTCTGAAACCTGAGGAAAAAGAATCACCTTATTATATAACAAAGGGAAAAGTTATTGATATATGAGACAAAGCACGTATGGAAATCTTTTCATAACTTTGCAAACAGAACAGAAGATGAAAATCAATCTAATAATTTAATTAAATATAAACTATGAATAGATTATCAATCTTAGCATCGATGCTCACGATGGCGTGCCTACCTATGATGGCACAGAAAACGGGCAGTAAGGTTCAGGAAAAGCCTGATCCTAATTTTCAGATTTATCTCTGCTTCGGACAGTCGAACATGGAAGGAAATGCGGCTATCGAAGACATCGACCGAACGGGCGTGAACCCAAGATTCCAGGCTATGTATGCCGTGGATGATAAAAAGGCGGGATGGAAGAAGGGACAATGGCACACCGCTGTGCCGCCACAGGCAAGACCCTCTACAGGACTGACTCCTGTTGACTATTTCGGAAGAAAGATGGTGGATAACCTGCCAGACAGCATCAAGGTGGGAACCATCACCGTGGCAGTAGGCGGAGCCAGCATCGACCTCTTCGATAAGCGTACCTATAAGGCTTATCTCAAGAAACAACCCGACTGGATGAAGAACTTTGCATCCCAGTACAATGGAAATCCATACGCCCGACTGATAGAACTGGCAAAAATAGCCAAGAAGCAGGGTGTTATCAAGGGCATCCTCCTGCATCAGGGCGAAACCAACAACGGCGATGCGAACTGGCCTAACCGAGTAAAGACTGTTTATAACGACATCTTGAAGGATTTGAATCTGAAGGCAGAAGACGTACCTCTGCTCGTAGGCGAAACCGTACAGAAGGATATGGGCGGAAAATGCTGGGCACATATCGCCATCGTTGATGATATTGCCAAGACCATTCCTACAGCCCACGTCATTTCTTCAAAGGGTTGTCCGCAGCGTGGCGACGGTCTCCACTTCATCGCAGAAAGCTACCGCACCATGGGCAAGCGCTATGCAAACATGATGCTCGCCCTGCAGGGAATCATTCCGGACAGCAACTATCCGCGTGTAGATAAGGACCGCAGAGCTTATGTAAAGCTCCATGCTCCTGAGGCAAAGAAAGTAATCTTCGACATCTGCGGCAAACAATATGAGATGAAAAAGGATTTGGATGGCGACTGGTACGGCGTGAGCGACCCGCTGGTAGTAGGATTCCACTACTATTTTCTGAATGTAGATGGCGTGCAGGTAGTTGACCCTGCCAGCGAAACCTACTTCGGCTGCTGCCGTGAAGCAGGCGGTCTGGAAGTTCCAGAGGGAGCAGAAGGCAACTACTATCGTCCTCAGCAGGGCGTAGCCCACGGTCAGGTTCGCTCAGTATCTTACTATGCAGCCTCTCAGAAGCAGTTCCGCCGCGCCATGGTTTACACTCCTGCCGAATATGAAACCAACACCACCAAGCGCTATCCTGTGCTCTATCTGCAGCATGGCATGGGCGAAGACGAGACGGGCTGGAGCAAGCAGGGAATGATGCAGCACATCATGGACAACCTGATAGCAGAAGGCAAGGCTGAGCCTATGATTGTTGTCATGGAGAGTGGCGATGTAAAGAAGCCTTTCGTTGCCCGTCCAGGCAAGAATGTAGATGAAGAGCGCAGCCACTATGGTGCTTCTTTCTATGATGTGATTATCAAGGATCTGATTCCGATGGTTGACAAGACATTCCGCACTTATACCGACCGCGAGCATCGTGCGATGGCTGGATTGTCATGGGGCGGTTGCCAGACATTCAACACGGTATTGCCTCACATGGACAAGTTTTCTGCCCTTGGCACCTTTAGCGGTGCACTCTTTGGCGTGGATGTAAAGACCTGTTTCAATGGAGTTTTTGCCGATGCAGAGAAATACAACAAGAACATTCATTATATGTTTATGGGCTGCGGTTCGGAAGAGAACTTCGGTACCGAGAAGATGGCACAGCAGTTGAAGGAGCTGGGCATCAAGCTCGATATTTACGTATCACCAGGCACTCATCATGAGTGGCTCACCTGGCGCCGCTGCTTCAAGGAATTTGTTCCTCACCTCTTTAAATGGTAAACAAACTATCAGACACAATAAATCCCAGAACTGCTTGGAAGAGCGATTCTGGGATTATTTTATATACTTCTTGTCATTGAATTCCCGCACAGAAATTACGTCACGACGTATCTTTTACTACGTCCGGACGTAACTTTTGCTGCGTCGGGACGTAGCAAATCCCTCAAAAACACCGTTATTTTGCTGATTTTATGCCAAAAGTGGTAATAGGTGGCAATAAGGTGGCAATAAAAGCACCCCTTATTGCCACACGTTATCCTCTAATAATCAAAGAGTTAAGTATAAGTGTGGCAAATGTGGCATTAAATTAGAAAAAAAATACACATGTAATACTACAGGATACTGATATAGCTCAGTCAGCTAACTCAAGTAGTTCAATCAGCTAACCCAAGTAGTTCAGTAAGCTAACTCAAGTGACTCAATCAGCTGACGCAGATATCTCGACAAGCCGAAGGATACGTCTCCGTTAGCCTACGGAGTCGTATCCTTAACCCCACGCAGCCATATCTGTAGGCAAACGGAAGCACATCATGGCAAACTATCAGACACAATAAATCCCAGAACTGCTTGGAAGAGCGATCCTGGGATTTTTTATACCATTTGTTTAATATTTATATTATATAGATTAATTCGTTACTGAAGTTTCGCATGTAAGCCCCATACGCCCTGAACCAACGGTCACCGGCCGAAGGGAAAGGTAAAGGGCGTGTGGGTAATTTCAACCGTACAGGTCGAAAAGTTTTAGAAAAAGTTATCAGATAGTATTGGGGATAGCAAAATCTTTACTTTTTTACCTTTTTACTTTTTTACCTTTAAAAATCCTAGAAAACTCTTGCAGATATGAAAATAAAACCGTAACTTTGCGGCATAGAATTTTAAAACAGATGGTTATGAAGTACTTAGATCCCAAGGCAGACCTTACGTTCAAGAAGATATTCGGCAATCATCCTAAAAGACTGATCAGTCTTCTGAACGCCCTCCTGCCACTCAGCGACGAGGAGCAGATACACGAGATAAAGTATCTGCCTACAGAACTTGTGCCTCAGCTCGAAGGGGGCAAGAACACCATAGTGGATGTACTCTGCACAGATGTCAGAGGCAGGAAGTTCTGCGTGGAAATGCAGATGGAATGGTCTGATGCTTTCCAGCAGCGAGTACTGTTCAATGCATCCAAGCTCTATGTGAGTCAGGCTAAAAAGGGAGGAAAATACAGCGAACTCCAACCCGTATATTCCCTCAACCTGATAAATGATATCTTTGCGCATGATACTCCGGATTTCATCCACAACTACCGCATCGTGCATGATAAGGACAGCAATAAGGTCATCGAAGGCTTGCATTTCACCTTCATTGAACTCCCTAAGTTCACTCCTCATTCCATTGCCGATAAGCGCATGATGGTCTTGTGGCTCCGTTTCCTCACAGAAATAAATTCCAATACGAAGGATATTCCTGCCGACCTGCTCAATGACCCAGAGATTGGAAAAGCCGTAGAAGATCTTGAAGTTTCCGGCTTTACTGATGCCGAACTCCGTGCCTATGATAAATTCTGGGATTCGGTAAGTGTTGAAAGAACCCTTCTGGATGACAGATATCAGAAAGGTATGGAAAAAGGTATGGAGAAAGGCATGGAGAAAGGTAGAGAAGAAGGCAAGCATGAGGCCAACACAGAAACAGCACAACGTTTGCTGGCAATGGGACTTTCTGCCGAACAGGTTGCCAAAGCTACCCAGCTACCTTTGGAAATCATTAAGAATCTGAGCAATTCATAAAAAATATAATAGCTGAGATGTAGATTACGAATATCTCCATATAATCAAGGGTCTATACGCCACCTGTTCATCGTGGCATATAGACCCTTGTCGTTTTTTATTCATTTTATCCATCGTATTGAATAAAATCAGTACTTTTTTATTCAATACGAATGATTTTCAGCCATTTTCTCCCGCCATTCGGTAGGAGTACAACCAAAAGCGTTCTTTGTATATATGCAACAAGGCGCAACCTTCTCACGAAGACTGCGCCTCTAATAGTTTTCTTTTTTTGTTTAATTTTTAAGAGAGTATTAACATATATATTTCTTTTAGAGTATTCTGTATCTTGTGAGAGATGTCTCTCTCTCGGGATAGAGTTTTCGTTTTCTTGCTTGTTCTTATTTGCCTGTCTTCTTCCATATATTGCGAACAGCGAAGGCAACTGTGCTATAGTTAGAAATGGAATTCTTGATATAGCCAGTCAGTGCACCATCCACCCAAATCTGATAGAGAGCGAACTGGAAGCCCAGCTTTCTTGGATCCTTGAGGGTGCAATAGCCGTAATAGTTCTGGTTAGGCATGAATACCAGCTGCACCTTGTGGCTCTTGTTGTCTGCGCCATAGGTCAAATTCAGCTCGATAACGTTAGGACATGCGATGTAATATGCCACTTCTGAAGTGCTTTTTGGCATCACGTTATACTTGCAGGTGATGGTTCTTGGAGCCACATTTGCGATGGCTTGAGACAAATCCTTATTAGAGATGTGCTCTGCGATTGCAGCAATAGGGAAGTTTGAGATGCTCATAGTACTATCACCGGTCATGCTGATGCCTACAGTTGAAGCCACAGAGTCGATCTGGTTCTTGACATTGGCATCGTTCTTCTTTTCGAAGAGAACGACCATGTCGTTGTAAGAACCTACTGACATTGCCATTTGAAAATTTTTCTGTGCTTCCTTGCTCAATGGGCTGTAGCCGTTGTCGCTATCTGTGTTGCATGATGTGAAAGACAAGGCTGCCACGAAGGCTGCCAGAATAGAGAATAATGTAATCTTTTTCATTTTTTCTGCTGATGTTTATTTCTTTTATTTATTTGTCGAACAGTATTTGCAAGGATTTCTAAACCCTGCTTTTTCAAGCTCGTTTTCCCGCGCTATTTCTATTAATAAACTCCCGAATTGCCGAAAACTTGCATCTGTTTTTGTTAAAAGCGGTTAAAAAGTAGGAGAATATCTGCAAGATACTGCTTTTTTGTCGGATAATCTTGGCAGAAATGATAGAAAGCACTACTTTTGTGATGCTCTTTTGAAACATTAAAGACTCAAGAATGAAAGAATAAAAATACAGGATTAGGAATTATGGAAAGAAAAAGTAGAAAAATCAAGATGTGGATGATGGCGGGATTTATTGCCTTGCTCTCATCCTTTATGTTGTCTTCGTATGAATTGCCGGTTGCTCAGGCGGATGCTCCGGGACTGGAGATTCCGGTGGTTCAGAAGAAGGCAGCGAATGGCAAGGCTTCTGGAACCATCAAGCGCCGATTCGCCTATACCGTATCTTATAACCATGGTACCCGACAGCCTAACTGGGTGGCATGGACTTTGACCCGTGCCCATGCATCGGGAAAACTGAAGCGTGGCGATTTTGAGGATGATATGGATATGCCATCACCTAAGGGTACGAAGGCAGATTACTTCAATACGGGTTTCGACAGGGGACACATGTGTCCGGCTGGTGACAACAAATGGAGTCAGAAGGCGATGGATGAATGTTTCCTGATGACCAATATGTGTCCGCAGAACCACAGTCTGAATGCGGGGGTATGGAACACGATAGAGCAGCAGTGCCGCAACTGGGCGAAGCAGTATGGCAAGGTTTATATTGTCTGCGGACCGATATTTCTGAATAAGGAGCATCGCAAGTTGGGTAAGAACAAGGTGGTAGTGCCTGATGCCTTCTTCAAGGTGGTTCTTCATACGGGCAAGAATCCGCAAGCCATTGGCTTTATCTGCCGTAACCAGTCGCAGAAAGGCAGAAAGAAGACGGAATTCGTAAATTCTGTAGATGAAGTGGAACGTATCACCGGCTATGATTTCTTCCCTCAGCTTCCGGATGATGTTGAGAAGAAGGTAGAGGCTAAGGCTGAAATGTTTTAATAACTGAACTTTCTCATGAGGTTCAAGTACGGGCTGAAGGCCCAAAAGCTCCTAGCCCAGGGCATCGCCCTGGGTATGATGGCAATGAGCAAGGCGCCCTGTAAGGGCAAAAGCTTTATGTTTTGCCTGGAGTTTTAAAGCTTTTGCCCTTACAGGGCGACAGGTTTGCGTCCGTAATTACCCAGGGCGATGCCCTGGGCTAGGAGCTTCTGCCCTTTCAGGGCGTGTGGGGCGATACTTGAGTAACTATTTACTTTCTATTTATATAAGTATAAGATAAAAGATGATGTAAAATACGATCTGTTTTCAGCGGATTGTGCCAATATGTGCGAAACTTAATTTTGAGAATAAGAATTAATAAAATATATTGTATAACTTTTTTTGTATTAAGTAAAAAGATTATGAAAAAAATGAATTTGCTCGTAATGAGCTTGGTTTCAGCCGCAGCTTTGTCTTTCACTAGCTGCAGCAGTAATGATGATTTGGATGATAACAAAGCTGGTCAGGAGAAGGTAGATGGTTTCTACATGACCTTGTCTATTCAGACTCCAAATGCTAGCGGTACTAGAACTTCAGTTCTTGATAAGACTGAGAATGCTACAACAGGTGAAGCAGCTATCAAGACTGGTACTTTGTATTTGGTAGATAAGGACAATAAGATTGTTTTCTCTGAGAATCTTAAGAACCTGACTTGGTCTGGAGCCGTTACTGGTAAAGATGGTACTACAACACAGCAGGACGGTAACAAGACTTTCGAAATCAAGGTTCCTGCAGTTGAAGCAGATAAGACATACCGTGTATATTTCTTGGCTGGTAGCAACAAACCAGCACCTGAAATGGACTTCGCAGCTACGAACAAAAACGTCTTTACAGCGACTAGCAAGTTCGCAAATCCATTCGCTACCGACGACAACTTTGCTATGTTCAACCAGAACGATGCACAGGTAAATGGTAATGGTTATTCTGTAACCTTCAGCAAGGCTAACAACAACAAGCAGAACCCTGCAAAGGTTAAGTATATATCAAAAGATGGAGAAACTCCAATAAACAATGCTCCTATCAAGGTTGAGCGTGTAGTAGCTCGTATTGATGCTCCAAATCCTGGTACATCTACAGTTCTTGCAGAAGCTCCAACAGATGCTTCAGCGGCATTGAAGGTAGCAATGAAGGATGCTAAGGAGAAGGTTGCAGAGATTAAGTTGTTAAACTATGCTGTTTCTAACTTGGCAAATAAGTCTTACGTGATGCAGACTTGGAGTGCTGATAATAAACTCCTCATTCCAGAAGGAATCAGCTACTACCAGCCAACAGCAGCTTTCGGTGGAGTATACGATTACAAGGATGGCGGTTTCACTACTACAGAAGCAACCAAGAAAAACTACGTATTCGAGAATAGCTCTACAACTGCTCCTACAACCATGTACTTCGAGTATCAGATTAAGTTGGATAACAGCAAGTTTACTGAACCTGCAGACTTCACGGATGGTACATTCTATCGTTACAACAATGTAATCTACACCTCTTTCGAGCAGATCTTCAAAGACTACGAGGGTGTTTCTACTCTTTTCGGCGGAGGCAAGAATGCTACAGGTATGAAGACAGAATTGACTGAAGCCATCAAGGACGAAGCAACGTTGTCAAAGTTCCGTCAGGATTACAACATTGAAGTATTCAAGGGAGGTAAGACATACTACAAGCATGTTATCAAGGACAATTACATCAATGGCATTATCCAGCGTAACAGCATCTATCGCCTCAATATTAACAACATCTTCAACGTAGGTGCCCAGGTACCTAATGGTACTCCAACAGAGAATGATTCCTACTATCTCAACGTTACTGTTACTGTTAACCCTTGGGTTCTCAACGAAGATAACGTTAACTTGCAGTAATATTCCGTCAAACCAGACAGATAAAATATAAATACTTATATATATACCAAGACTCTCGGGGGAGCAATCCTCCCCCGAGAGTTTATCAACCAAACGTTCGTTCTGAAAAGAACGAAAACATTCTTAAAAGATAACTAACATTGCCGCCCATGTATAAAAGGCGGGAGATACAAAGACGTGCCGTCATGCCCCCAACCCGAAAGACTGGCACTTTTCATCCTTAGATAATAACGATGCCGAAGGCAACGAAACAGAGAGCTGATGAAGCAAAGATATTCGCTACCTACGGCACTCTCTATATAAAATAAGTAAAAGATTATAAAAGATAAAGAATATGGCACATTTCCTCAACAACAAATGTTGCAAGCTGGTTTGCATCTCAGCCATCGCACTCACTTCTCTTTCATCATGCATGAAAGATGATATCACGAGCTGCCCTACAGCTAAGTTGTCGCTCAAATTCGACTATACTTATAATGTGAAAGAGGCTGATGCTTTCTCTGCTGAGGTGAAGAACCTCAACGTTTATGTATTCGACAAGAACGGTAAGTTCGTAGATAACTATACCGAGTCGGCTGACAAGTTTGAAACAGGTCATAAGATGGAAATCACAGACCTGCAAGCAGGCAAGTATACCTTCGTCTGCCTGGCTCGTGACAAGCAGCCTGCCGCAATGGGAACAAGAGCCGAAGGTGATGATGAGACCGAGTTTAGCTTTACTAAACTTACCCCAGGTATCTCTACCATCAACGACCTGCAAGAGGAAATGGGCAAAAAAAACGCAGAAGAATCCGTAAACGACAAGCACTTCACCGGACTCTATACCGCACAGGACTCCCTCAACTTTGATGGAGAAAACGATGTGCAGGGAAAATTGAGTCTGATGAAGTGTACCAAAACATACCGCGTGGTGATGCTTCCATTCGAACCCGACCAGGAAGGATTCACTGCCGAAAACTTCGATGTAGAAATCAAAGGTTCCGCTGCCCTACTCGACTATAAGGGCGACAAGGTAAAGCCAAAGGCAATCACCTATCTTCCTTATGAGAAGAAACTGGTAGAAAACCACAGCGGCAAGACCGAGGTAGAAGGCGAAGACGTAGAAAAGGCACTGGTTTACGACCTGTCATCATCACGTATGTTCGAAACCAAAGATGACAACAAGAGTCGCGCTGCCGACGGATCCAGCCAATATGATGACAAGCGCATCGTCATCACCGACAAGCGCATCAACAAAGTCATCTTCAACCACTCCCTGCCTTGGTTCCTCTCACTCTGTGCCAGCGACCGCTACGGCAAAGACTGGAGCGACCAGCAGTATCTGGACCGTCAGGACCATTACACTTTGGTATTCTACGTGCCAGCTCCAAGTTCTACCTACAGCATGGATGCAAGAATCAAGGTAAACAACTGGGTTCTGAATCTTCAGAATGCCGACCTGGGAAAATAAGAAAAGAAAGAAGTATAAGTAAAAGAAAGAAAACATGAAACGCTATCAATCTACTCTGACCAAGATGACACGCCCAGTGTGTATGGCACTCGCTGCTTTGCTCATGGTAGGCGCAATGGCATCCTGTTCAGAGAACGAAAATACAGAAACAGCTCTAAGCGACAATGCCTATCTGAGCCTCAGTTTCTCTACCGGCACCAGAAACAGTACCAGAGCCGGAGAAACTAGCGGAAAGGCTCTTGCCGACAATGAGACTGATGCAAATCCTACTCAGGAGAACGACATCCATAATATCAAGGTGTGGGTGTTCAAATCAAATACCGGCGATGATGCCACTCCTATCTCTTATAAAGCAGAGACGCTGAGCGAAGTGAAGAACGGTAACTATACCCTGAACCTCCGATTCCTGAGAAAGATTGGCGGCGAAGAAGTAAAGAACATCGACCTTTACATCCTGGCAAACTCTGAGAGCATCAACATGCCGGACCTGATAAAAGGCAAAGACCTCAGTTCTGTTACCCGCAAAGATCTGAAAGAAATCAGCTTTACCTCACCTTTCGGTATCAATAGCGATGGAACTGCAGAAAACCAAGAAGTGCCAGCCGGAAAGGGACTCCCTATCTCCCGTGCCATCACTCAAATCTCTGTAGACAGCCATGTGGCTGATACAGAAGAAGGAGCCAAAGACAAAGGTATCAGGATTCCTTTGGTTCGCGCAGTTTCGAAACTCCATTTTTACTTTGCCCGCAAAAAGGGTACTGATGCCAATACCAGTCAGGTAAAGGTAACAAGAATAGAGGTAGAAGGCAATACCATCCCTACTGCCAGCTATGTTTTTCCCGACGAAGCGACATATAACGAGAATGGTTACAACCAGGACGTTACTAGTCAGAAATACAATTCGGCTACAACCTACGTATCAGACGCTCTGAAACTGGCAGGTGTAGAGAACAAGGATATCATGGAAGTGGAGGATCCTAAGAGTTTCATCAAAAAGAGTAATCAGTCAGCCCAGGAATATCTGGATGCTTTTAAACAGGCAGGCATTGGTTCTCATGATCTCTGTTATCTCCGTGAGACCAACAAAGCCATCAAAGGCACCATCTGGTATTCATTAGATGGCGGAGCAACCGAGAAGCACGAGACCTTCAATATTCCTTCTGAAGGAAATGCCATCAGAAACAGAGAACTGGTAGTTTATGGTTATTTCCTCAACGGACAGATGGGCATGCTCACCGTTACTCCTACCATTCAGGAATGGAAGGATGGAGGAACATTCGATTTCATCGATGCCTCTACGAATGTTGAAATCCCTGACAGCGGAAAGACAGACTGGGGCTACAAGGTATATTACGGTTTCCCTAAACGCGGACCGATGATTACGCTCAAGGATATCGATACCAATGGTAAGCCTTGGATTCTCCAGACAGACAACCCGATGTTCGGATTCGTAGAATGCGATAAGAATGGCTATTATGAGGAAAAAGAACCGGTTTACGATCCAATCATTACAGACCAAAACGATGGCAAGAATCCGGTAGGAAAAACCTACAAGATAAAGGATTTCATCATCAATCAAAGTGGTGAGAAGAAGACGCTCTACTTCTATGTCGTGCCAAAGAACAGACTGGATCTGGCAAAGCCACACAATGTAAAGGCGCAGGTGTTCCTGACCAAATATCCAAACGATAAGTTTATCCTGAATCCAGGTTTCAAATATAAAGGATGTAAGGAGGGCAAATTCGCCGGTAAGGATATTCACTTTGAACAAGTATTATAAAGACAACTGAAAATAACATTCATCATGAAGAAGTTATATATAGACATAAGATTCGCAAAATGCATCTTGGCTCTTACGGCAGGATGGCTCATGGCAGGATGCTCGGCTGAAGACGAACTGGGAAACGGTTCGGCAACACAACAGCTGAGCATGACTCCCATGGTCAATGACCTGCAAACCACAAGAGTGAAGGAAGAAGAGAATCTTCATGAAAAAACTCTGTCTTCTCTTGACTTTAAGATGTTCGAACCGACATCCAGCGAACGCAGAATAGACAGTCTGTTCGACGCCCCTGCAGAGAACAAAGCAGAGGAACTGGGTTCGGGCAACTGGAAGGAGAGCCTGAACCTCCAATCAGGTCAAAGTTATGCATTCTATGCAGCAGCCAACGCCAGTCAGAGCCTGCAAGGCAAAAGCCTGGATGAACTTCAGAAAGCTACCCAGAAGGATGCTGACATCTGGATGCCTTACTCTACAGACAACAGCAAGAAGCTGTTTCTGATGAGCAGTCATGGTTCATACAAGATTACAGAAAAGGCAGAACAGGATATCCAGGTAGAACTGGTAAGAGCGGCTGCCAAAATCAAGCTGAACATCTCTTCTACGGTGAAGGATTACCATATTTCAGACGTTCAGTGGAAACTCATCAACTACAATACCAATACTACCATCTTTGCTGGTCAAACCGCAGATCCGTCTATCATACCAGACAACAATACCTGGAGCCCGGCAGCATCTGCAGAAGATGAGAAGGGGAATAAGGTCTTCACGGTAACCACCTACAGTTATTCCACCCAATGGGAAACTCAGGAAACAATGCCACAGATTGTAGCAAAGGTCAACTTTAAATATAAGGACAACTCTAAACCTGATATTCCGAAGGATTTGAAGATACCAGTTCGTGACCCTCAGGGCGACAAGAGGTTAGACCGCAACTATATCTATACCATCAATGCCGTCATCAAGTATCTGGATACCAAGACAGATATTGATTACGATGACGACCTTGGTTATCTCAAGTGGCAAATTACGAAATGGACGCAAGGAGAAGAAACTAAGGTAAAAGGCGACAAGGCTGACTATCTGATAGTTTATCCTACCACAATCAGTATGAAAGGAATGGACGGCAACAAGACAGATGAAAGTATAAGATGGATGGCATCAGCAGAATGTAATATACAAGATTACGTATACTATTCGTACGACTCAAACGGAACAATACACAAAAATGAGAACAATATCAACCAACCAGGAGGTGCAGAATCACAACGAAACACTACGACTGGTGACGGATATTGCGGCTACATAAAAATCAGCGATGGGTATCCAGCGCACAACACCGTTGTATACTGCACTTTCAATCTCTGTGTAAACGGATCAAACAAGAAACAAAAAATCATTGTAAAAAAATACCCTAGTATCTACTCACTCAATGTAGAAAGTACGGGTACTTTGAATCCATGGCAAAATAAACGCCTATACACGATTCAACACTCAGTGACAAAGAGTAGTAACACCTATAGCGTGGCAAAGCCATCAGATAAAAATGACAATACGGTATCACCTGCTTTCATCATTGCCTCAACCATCAATAGTAGGTTGCAATCAATAGGCAGCAACGACGAAGCCAAGAAATACTGTGAACAGTACAAAGAAAAGGCTAAGATAAAGAAAGGCGAGGACCTTGATCTAAGCGGTTGGCGTTTGCCTACAAAAGAAGAGGTTAAAAAAATTATTAGTTTACAATCAGGCAATAACGCTATTCCTAATGATCTGTTACAAGGTGAATCCTACTGGACATTCGATGGCGATAAGTCTGAAGAACAAAGTAACGCTAATTACAAGGGAGCCTATGTTCGTTGCGTACATGACTTGACACCAGATGAAATCGAGAAAATAGAGGATCAAGGTATAGAATAAAGAAGGTTAATGATATGAAACAAATAAGATTACATATTGGTATGATAGCAGTGCTGTTAACATTTATGTTGACAGCCTGCACCGATTGTATAGTAGACAACGAGACTTCAAGCAACGAGGCTGAAGATGGTTACTATACCGCTCACTTCAATATAGCCATACCTAGCTTCGAGAAGCAAACAGCTACAAGAAGTACTGTTTACATGAACGAAGGTATTAGAAGTAAAGATGATTTAAAACTATTCTGCTTCGACAACGAAGGCCAATTTGTTGGTTTTGGAAATATTAAAGATCAGTTCGAATCCATCGAAGGGTTTGATAGAGACAATGATGGTAATTACTGGACCACAAGTAAGAAAAAAATTGAGCAAGACAGTACCGCTGTATCAGGAGGTGATATAAATGGGGACGGAAGTTCAGAACTTAGAGATTTCAAAGCAGAAATCCCAAACAAGACTTCTCGTATCCACTTAGTAGCTAACGCTACTGAACAATATAATTCCCTTAACGATATAGATGAAAACGGGCATAACGTTCAATGGAAATGGGTAGGAATGCATGAAAACATGCTTATGACAACTTTCGAGACAAATCATACAGAAAAGCAAGAAGTGATGACTCGCTATTGGGGATACATCAAAAGAGACACCCCTAATCAACTGAAGGAGTATCTTACCAATACCGACAAACAAAAAGACTACATCATCCATCTTATAAGAGATAGAGCGAAGATTTCTGCAGTTTGGAGCGACGCGGCTAAAAAAGCAAACGCGAACCTTAAAAGCAGCGATTTCGGAATATCTGTTTTCAATGGTGTACAATACGGAACTATAGCACCATTCAATCGAGACAGCTTGAAGTTCGATGATACTACAGGAGGCAAAGATTGGACATGGAAACCTACATATATAACACCATCCGTAAGCACTAAGAGACTGAAAGGTAGCAATGGGCAAATGTACAATCCGACAGCAGCCTTTGAAGAAAGTAACTTGCCAACTGACCCTGCTAAGGTCACTATAATGTATAATGGTAAATTCTATTTCATATACCTTCAGGATAAAAACAACAAGCCATACGCCATCAAGCGTAACTATGAATACAGAATCATCATAGACAAACTGGACGAAAGCTATGGCAAAGGAAGTTCTGAGGAAGCGATAAAAGGTGCACCGGTCAATAACCCTTGGATTAGAGTAGAACAGATTGTTCCGGGAGTTTCTGATGGAAAATACGAACTGGCTATCGTCGAAGGTACTTATAAGACTGTAAATACAGGTGAAAAGAAAGAACAGACTGTACAGTTCACTTATAAGGGTAGCGATGCCGCTACAAAACTTCCTACCGATTTTGAGGCTATATGGACCCAGAATCTGGCATACGCAACTGCAGCTGCACTAGAGGTTACCGACTATAAGTATAATGAAACTTCAAAGACCGGTACCGGTACCATCACCTATAGACTGGACAAGATAGACAAGACCTGGCGAGAAGGCATCATCTACCTCACCGACAAAGTGCATGGACTCAATAGAAACATCCATCTCTATAGTGTGAGTGAGGCTAGTTATGACATCCAAAACAAAATCAATATTGGCGCAGCATTGAACAGCGAAGGAGATTTCACCATCACCATTCCTAAGGATTATCCTGACGGACTGGTGCCTGTGAATTTCAAAATTGCATCCAATGATATCAATCCAGAAGACTGGAAGGTAGAAATAGGTGATACTGGAGCCGAAACGAATGACGACTGCAAAACAAACAGCTGGTTTACCTATAAGGCAGAAGTAATCAAGAGAGATCCGGTATCCCTTCTAGAAACAGGAGAAAGAAAGTATACATATACCTTTAAGTTGAGGAATGTGCGCAGCAATGCCAAAAAAGGTGAAAAGGGATACTTCTGGCTGAAGGCTGATAACTTCAACCAAGGAAAGGCCAAGAAGTTTGAATTCACCTATCAGTAGTAAGTTTTAGAAAAGTTTAGTTCATATATCTGTATCGGGGCGCATATCGTTTCAAAATTTAAATGCCCCCAAATATCAATGAAATAGGTAATAAAATAATTATCATTTACTATACAAATAGAATGCGGGAACCAATAAATTAAACTAGACTGGTCGTTGGAACTGTAGTTGCCGAGGTGATCTCACCTTCTATAGTTCCGCGGCTTTTTTTTATATAAAAAACCTTGCCACTTTCAATTTTATTTTGTAATTTTGCACCCGTTAGTAATATTATTAATTCCAATATAAAGATGATGGCAAGATTCATATTCCTCAGTTTCTTCATGCTGGTTGGAGCCTTAGCCCCAACCAAGGCTCAGAACAGTTTCCCATACCCTGCTCTGCCAGACAGTCTGCGCAGCGTAGAGCAACGTGCAACATACCTGAGTGAGCACTATTGGGACAACTTCAACTTTTCCGATACCCTGGAACTGGCAAACAAGGAGATGGCAGAACAGGGCTTTGTCAACTTCATCGACATTCTGGCACGTTTCGACCAGGAAATAGCCCAGAAGGGGATTGCTGCCTTTACAGCCAAAGCTTACCAGCAGAAGCCATCTAAAGAGAAGTTTGAAAGCCTCATCGAGCATTATTATGAGAACCCAGAGTCGCCCATGCGCAACGACAGGGTATATGCCCTATTTCTGGAAGACATGGCTAAATCGCCATACTTCGATGTAACCGAGAAAGAAAGAATAGAATTTAAACTGAAACAGGCAAGAAAGAACTTGCCTGGCACACAGGCTACCAATATCAGTTTTATGCTGGAAGACGGCAAGCCTCATCAGTTGAGCGATTACCGGGGAAAGAAGGTTATCTTATATTTCTACGATCCTGACTGCGAGAACTGCCACAAGATATCTGCATGGCTCGACAAACAGACAATACCAGCCGGCTTCAGTCTGCTCCGCATCGTAGCAGATAACCGCTTGAGCACGATTTACGGGCTCAAAGCCATGCCAACCATTTACCTGTTGGATAAAGAGAATAAGGTGATATTAAAAGACTGTACCCCTGAACAGCTCATGGAAGCATTACGGGGAAATGAAAACAGAAAGTAAAACTAGACTGGTCGAAAGAAGCGACATCTGTTATTGAATAAACATATCATTTACTATCATTTACTATCATTTGTCTTAACTTCGTATATTATATATCAACATACCATTCATTATAATTGTAACTTCATATCATTTATTATATATCTGAATTGCATTTTACTATTTATATGTATCTTAATTAGCTCGGGAAGAGTCATACTTCAACTTGAACTCCTCACGGGCGTGATTATTGCGCATTACAACAACCACATAGTCACCATCCTTAACTGTTCCTACCTTGGCAACAAGCGTATAATAACCATACTGACCAGACTTTCCATAATCACCTGTTTCGGTAATGATTAACTTCTTGCCAACCAACTGAGTTGCAAACTTGATATTTGTACCTTGGTCGAAGATTACATTCTTATGAGTCAGCATCAGCTGACCACCCGGAAGAACCTTGCAAACCAACTTCTCATCATTCTCAGCCTTACTGTTAGACTCCTCGCTTACGGCAGAGCCCGCAGTCATGGAATAGCTGAGCAAAGAGAAACCTGACTCATCGGTGGTAACGCGACTAACTGTTTCACCCATTTCATCGTCAGATGCACTGCAACTTACAAATCCTATTGTCATCATAGTCATAGCGATGACCATCATAAAATACTTCTTCATAGTTATACCATTTACTAATTGTTTTCATTATCATTTAAACCTGTCATCTTCAGATTCCAGCCTTTCGGCCATTACCATCCGATGCTTTTAAAAACAAACACCTTTCGGTTTAAATCATCTTTTACAATTACACAAATGATATGTTGGGAGGAGTGATATCATTTACTATTGGTTATCATTTACTATTGCTTATCATTTACTATAGGGCTTATACCCCTCTTACATGTCCTGTTCTTTCGTTTGAACATTGCAAATATAGGAAAAAAGTCAATAGGATGCAAGTTTTCTTGGTTAAATAATGTAAAAATCTTCATGTTATCGTGCACAATATGCATTACTTGCTGACAGATTGTATGATTGCGGGAAAAAAGGGGATAAAACAAAAGCGGGAACCCTTTCGGATTCCCGCTCATATCTTGTGTTGTAAAATCTCGAAGATTAGTCGAGGTTAGCCAACTTGTTGTCAGAATGAAGAACATCCTTGATCTTGTGGCTATAGAGGTCAACCATGTACTCACGAGCCTTACCGCAGTACTGACGTGGGTCGAAGTACTCTGGGTGAAGAGCCAATGTCTCACGAACACCTGCTGTGAAAGCAAGACGAGAGTCAGAGTCGATGTTGATCTTGCAAACAGCGCTCTCAGAAGCCTTAGTCAACTGCTCCTCTGGGATACCAACTGCATCTGGCAACTTACCACCGAACTTGTTGATGATATCAACATACTCCTGAGGAACTGAAGAAGAACCGTGGAGAACGATAGGGAAACCAGGAAGCTGCTCCTCAACTGCTGCCAATACGTCGAATGCCAATGGAGGAGGAACGAGGTGACCAGTCTTAGGGTCACGTGTGCACTGCTCTGGCTTGAACTTGTAAGCACCGTGAGAAGTA
>ERZ773208.1045-NODE-1045-length-23563-cov-9.867705_pt1 | contig 23563 bp, 23 predicted proteins | sample MGYA00581006_ERZ773208 | MGnify/ENA primary metagenome ERZ773208 (study PRJEB29015, sample SAMEA2737793) | human gut metagenome | biome: human gut; feature: human-associated habitat; material: faeces | place: China | collected 2012 ... | reverse complement strand
TGAGGCCGGTCTTTCTGCCCTTTTGCAGCCGCTCCATCAGCGCCATGGAGAAGTTATCCGCACGCAGCGACGGCAGCGCGAGCGTCACATGCCGCTGGGCACAGAAGTCCTCTAAGTCGTCGCACAGCTCGACAAGGTGCGGATAGTCGGACGTCGAGAGCGACGAGAGCGTCATATCCTGATAGCCCGAGTCCTCGACGGCTTCAACGGCGTAGCCGCGCAGCAGCTCCTCCGAGCGGTTGCGCACGGGACGGTAGACATACCCCGCCTGACAGAAGCGGCAGCCGCGGATGCAGCCGCGAAACAGTTCGAGCGACACACGGTCCTGCACGATCTCGGTCGAGGGAACGATGGTCTTGGTCGGATAGTAGGCCTTGTCCATGTCCCGCATGATGCGCTTTAGGACGACCTTGGGCGCACCCTCGTTTGCCGTGATGGACTTGACCGTGCCGTCGTCGTTGTAGACAACGTCGTAAAGGCTCGGCACATAGACGCCCGGGATCTGCGCGGCGCACACGAGAAACTCGTGCTTGCTCCAGCCCTCTCGCCGCGCCTGACGGTGCAGCTCGATGAGCTCGACATCCATCTCCTCGCCCTCGCCGATAAGAGCAAGATCGATAAAATCCGCGATGGGTTCGCAGTTGTACATCGCCGTGCCGCCCGCGACAACGAGCGGTGTGAGCGCCGTGCGTTCGCTCGCGTGCAGCGGCACGCCTGCTAAGTCCAGCATGTCGACCATCGCGGGGAACGCCATCTCATAGCCAATAGAAAAGGCGATGATGTCAAAATCCTTGATTGGGTCAAACGATTCGAGCGCGTAGAGCGGGATGTTCGCATTTCGCATCTCCTGCTCCATGTCGCCCCAGGGGGCAAAGCAGCGCTCGCACCACACGCCCTCAATATTGTTCATCACACCGTACAGAATGCGCATGCCGAGGTTCGACATGCCGATCTCATACGTGTCGGGAAAGCAGAAGGCGACGCGCGTGTCGACCTTGCTCTTGTCCTTCATGATCGCGTTGAATTCCCCGCCGACATAGCGTGCGGGCTTCTGCACGCGGGGCAAAATGCGTTCCAATCTCTTATCCACAAAAGTTCTCCTCTGAAAGTAAGCAAAAATAAAAAGCCGAAAATGGGCACAAACATCCATTTTCGGCTATTCTACACTTTTATTGCGCGACGCGCAAGTCTCAGTTCTTTGAGCGCGCTTAAAAGCAGTGCCAGTGCGGCAAAAATAACGAGCGCGCCGCCGCGCGTCTGCACATAGAGATACACTGCCCCGCCCAGCAGCGCGAGTGAACAGAGAACGCCCGCAAGCGCCGCGACCGCGTCGCCCACGAGCGGGCCAAACAACGCCGAGACCGCAAGATTCAGCGCGTGCGAGCCGTCGAGCGGCGGGATAGGCAGCAGGTTGAACGCGCAGAGCAGAATGTGCGCGCCAGCGAAGACGAAGCCCTCCACCCACACATAGTGCAGCGAAAACCACGCCGTCAGAACGCCGCAGACGAGGTTCATGCCGCAGCCCGCGAGCGTGACGACAAGCTCACGCCCGTAAGAGAGCCTTTGCGCTCCGCGCGCGTGCAGCACCGCGCCAAACGCGCTGAGACGCACCCCCTCGATGGGCACGTGGAATGCCCGCAGCGCCAGAAGATGCCCGCACTCGTGCAGCGCGGCGGCCAGCAAAATCGAGAGCACGATCGTCAGCGGGCTCACGATGGCCGCGAGCAGAATGAGCAGCCAGAAGCTCCACGAAACGTGGAGCCCGCGTTCAGGGAACCACATAGTAAACGGGGTTCAGATACTCTTCCCCGTCGTGCACCTCAAAGTGGAGGTGCGAGCCCGTGGCGTTGCCGGTCGAGCCAACTTTAGCGATCGCATCGCCCTTTTTGACACTCTGTCCCGCGCTCGCGGTGATGGCGCTACAATGGGCGTAGAGCGTTGAAAATCCGCCCTCGTGGTTGACCGTCACATAGTTGCCGAGGATATTGCTCTCCCCCACCGTGCCGACGGTGCCGTCGGCAAAGCAGGCGACAGAGGCGCCCTCCTCGCCCGCGATGTCCATGCCGTAATGGAAGCACTCACCCGCGCCGTTCGGGTCGTCGCGCCAGCCGAACGGCGATGTCACCGTGCCGGACAGCGGCGTCGTGTACGAAAAGCCTAAAATGCGCTGCTCGCCCACGGCGAGTGCGGGCAGCTCCCGCGCGCTCGTGAGGTCGGAGACGTCCTGCTCCGAGACCGTCATGCCGATCAGATTGCCCGAGACCTCCTGCGCCTTGCTCTCGCCGCCAAACACCGCGACATAGGCCTCCGACAGCGAATCGCCCCAATCCTGCTCGCCGGATGCCGCACGCCCGACCGCGGAAAACGCCGAGATGAAGTCCGCGTCGCGCACCAGCCACTGCCCCAGCGTCCCGCGCAGCGCGCTTAAGTTCCCCGGCATCAGCAGCTTGAGGCCAATGAGCGCCACAAACAGCGCCCCGCAGACGATGAGCTGCACCCAAAGCCGCGGCACTCCCATCTCCTTGCCGCGAGACACGCGCGATGTGCGCGTTCGCGGCGCAACGCGCTTCCCGCTCCCGCTGTATGTTGTCCACTGCCGCCGCTTCTTCATGCCGCCCGCCTCCCGTCCATTTCTGCCATAGCCTATGTGGACGAGGAGAAAAAAATACCTCCGCCATGTAGCGGAGGTACTTGAGGCCATTTTATTCTTCCATTTTATACGCCGCGTAGACGTTTCTTCTTGTAAAGTCAGTTACCTTGCCAAACATGACGTCCGGCAGTTTTGTGACGGCGTCCTCGGCCTTGGTGCTCGCGTTGATGAGACCGTTTTCGCGGCAGTAGGACATTGCGCCGTCGTAGGGGCCGGCCTTGCCGGTCTTTCGCAGCTGGGCGACACGGCGGGAGAGGGCCTCGTCGCGCGGCGCGAGCAGCATCGCGAGTTCGCCGACGGTCATTTTATCGTCGAGGCGCAGCTTGTTGTCCGTGAAGACGATGGCTCGCGTCTTTGCAAGCGCGACGAGCTTTTCAAACAGCGGATCGTCGCGCCCGACATCCGTAAACGGGCTCTCCTCCATCAGCTCGCCCACGCTGACAACGCGGTAGCCGTACTCCTTAAGAAGCGCGAGCTGCTTGCCCAGCGCAAACGCGACCGGCGTGCGCTTGGCCATGTTGTAGCCGTCCTTCTGGAAGATGATCTGACCGCAGAAGAAGTCCGGGTCCTTTTCGAGCGCCTTGCGCATCGGCTCGACCATCGCGTTGATCTCCGCCTGAAGCGCCGCCTCAGGGTCCTCATGCGTCGAGGGCAGCCAGCCCGCGCCATCGAACGACGCGGCCATGTACTGATACCCCATGCGCTCATAGACGTCGTAGCTCGTAAAGCCGCCCGCCATCTTGTCGACATAGTGCGGCGGGCGCGCGAGCGTGAGCGTATAGCCGTAGCGCTCACGCATCAGCGTGTCGAGGCGCGTCAGGTCCGCGACCGCGGCGTCAAAGCCAGGCAGGTACTCGCGCGCGCCGTAGACAAACGGTTTTTTGCCGAAGATGATGTGGCGGTAGCCGTGGTTTGTGATCTGATGGCCCTCGTCGAGCATGCGGCGGATCAGGCGGTCGTTGTGCACGGCTCCGCCCTTGTCGTCGCAGTGGATATCGGGGTAGTGGTCGAATTTGACGCCGCCCCACGCCGCGCTGCCGAGCTTGCCCGCCTCGTCGGGGTAGTTCTCGCTCGTGTCGCCGATGACGTCGAAGCTGCCCTTTGCGCCGTACTGCGCGAGCGTGTCGAGCAGCACATCCGTCAGCGTTTTGCCCTCAAATCGGTCGGGCGATGCGGGAAGGCCCATCGGGCCGTCGTCGAACGTCATCGCGCAGATACGCTCGCCCGTCTTCACGCGCTCGATGCGGCGCGTGTAGCCGACGTAGTGCTTTTCCGCGGGCGTGATGATCTTCTTGACGATCTTCTTTCCCTTTTTGCCGAGTTTAACGATCCATGACATGCCATCCATCCTCCCTGGTGGTAAAGTCCTGCAAGACGCATTTCACTGTAAAGAGCATTCCATTTACTCGTCTTTTTGCGTCTGCGTTTGTCTTCTCTCTTTTGGTCTTCTGGCTTCTCGCTACGCACATTGCGCGGCCACGGCGGCCTTCGACCTGCTTCGCGCCCCGCAGGAGCGCTGCCTTGACGGCGGAAAGCGACAGCTCGTCCGCTTCCAGCACCGTCACGCCGCCGCCGACCTCTTCTGGCACATGTGCGTCGCTGCCCGCAGTGACGGGCTTTTTCCATTTTTGCGCCAGCTCGCGCGCCATGGCGTTGGCGCTTTTGTTCTTGCGGTCGGCACGGCTGTTCCAGATCTCGACGCCGTCAAGCCGGCTCATCACATCGTCGAGCCGGTTCGCGTCTGTGCTGTGCTCAAAGGGATGCGCGATGACCGCCAGCCCGCCCTGTGCGTGAATGGCCGTGACCGACTCGGAAAACTTCCTCGTTTCGATGGGTTCTCTCACAAAGAGACCCAGCAGATGCCCGCGCTCGGTCGAAACCTCGGTCGCGGGGATGACGAGAAAATCGTTGAATTCCGGAACCTCGTCCAGCACGCGGTCGTGGTCGCAGATGGCGACACCGTTCAGCCCGCGCTCGCGCGCAAGCGCAACGATCTCGCTCAGGCTCATGCAGCCGTCGAACGACCGCTCGGAATGAATGTGCAGATCGAGCCGCAGCTCCATGATCCTCTCCCCCTTCTCAGCGCTCAAACAGGCTCTTTTTAAGGTATGCGCGCATGACCTTGCCATCGCCCTTGGCGCTCAAGGCCTCTTTCGCCGTGAAGAAATCGCCGAGACCGCGCAGGCCCTCCTTGATGCGGCCCGCCTTCAGATAGCTCAGTGCAGCGACCGTGTCGTTGAGGAAAAAGCGCATTTTTACACCCGTCCGGTAGTCCTTCGCCGTGTAGATAACTTGCCCGCCCTGCGCGGCCTGCGCGTAGTGCGCGACGATGGGACTCTGCGCCGCCTCCGTCATCGGGAAACTGCCCCACACGCGGGGGTTGACTTCCAAAATGCAGTCCCCTTTGAACTCAACCATGGCAAGGCCTGTAAAGTGAAACGACTTGAGCAGTTCGTAAGCCTCGTCGATCATCTTTTCATCATAAAAGCTCTCGCAGCAGGTCGACGGCCCACCTGCGATCGGATACTCGCGCACGCGGCGGTGGCACAGCGCGCCGAGCAGCTCGCTCTCGCGGCCGAGCAGCAGACTCACGCCCGCGCCCGCGCCCGTGATCTTCTGCTGCACGATGGGGCTCGGGTCGTAGCGCTGCATCTTTTCCATGATGGCGTCGAATTCCGCCTCGTTGTTCGCCACGGCGTAGCGGTCGGCAGCCTTGAGACCGAACTTTTCTCCGCAGTGCGGCTTGACGACGACGGGATAGCTCTCCGGCGTGCCGTCGTACTCGCGCGGCACAGGAATGCCAAGCTCCAGCGCGCGCTGATGCACGCTCTCCTTGTCGTTGAGCGCGTCGAGCGTCTCCTTCGGCGCGATGAGGAAGTTCGCCAGCGCGGCAAATTCCTCCCGACGGGCGGCGACGGTGTTGAGCGTCACCGCGCCGACGCAAAATAGCACCGGATGCTCATACTCTTTGAGTACGCTCAGCAGCTTTTCGGCGTAATCCGCATCCGCGCACGCGCCGTCGATCCAGCGGAAATCATCGCAGGACTTCGACACCGACACTGCGGGTGCGCTCTTGACATCCGCCCTTGTCTGCGTCACGACCACGCGGTAGCCCGCGCGGTGCAGCGCGCGCACCGCCGCGATGGACGAGCGGTATTTTCCGTCCGTCACAAGCGCTGTTTTCATCTTATCATCACCGCCGTTTTTCTTTTGATCTGCCTGCCATGATACCAAACTCCCCCGCAAATTGCAAGAGCGCACGATCCATCGCTTGTATTTCATTAAATACAGTTTATCATTGAAAAAAACGATGAAACGCCTTGCTTTTTTCGTCCTCTCATATTATTCTTTTCAAAGTAGAACGACATTCCGGAGGAAACCCGTCTTATGAACGATATCAGCCTCAAGCAGCTTGAAATTTTTGTCGCCGTTGTGGAATACGGCGGCTTCACCCGTGCGGCGGAGGAGCTGTTCTTCAACCAGTCCACCGTGAGCGCGCACATTTCGCTTTTGGAGCAGGCGCTCGGCAAGGAGCTGTTCGTGCGCTCCAACCGCCGCCATGTTCGCTTGACGAAGGAGGGCGAACAGGTCTACCCCATCGCAAGGCGCATTCTGAATGACTGCGCCGCGCTGCGCACGCTGTTTTCCGACGCGGACAGCGCCCCCGTGGTCGCGCTCGGCGCGTCCACCGTGCCGGGGCAATATCTGGTGCCGGGCTACCTCGCCGCGTTTTTGAAGCGCGAGCCGGAGTTCCGTTATTCCCTGCGCCGCGGCGACAGCGAGCAGGTGCACCGGATGCTTAAATCCGGCCAGATCGCCGTCGGCTTTGTCGGCGCGGTCAGCGAGCCGGAAAATGTCGACTACTTCCCTCTCTACGACGACAGGCTCGTGCTCGCCGCGCCGAACAACGAGCACTATCGCATGCTCAGAGAGCGCGGCGTCTACGGCCGCAAGCTGCTGCTTGAAGAGCCGTTCGTCTCGCGCGAAGAGGGCTCTGGCACGGGCACGAGCCTGCAAAACTATCTGCGCACGCTCGGCCTCTCCCACGATATGCTGCATGTCGTGGCGCGCGTGGACGATCCCGAGGCCATCAAGCAGATGGTCTCCGGCGGCGTAGGCGTTGCCGTGCTCTCGGCGCTCGCCGTGGAGCAGGAGGTTCAAAACGGCACGCTGCTCGCCTTCGAGATGGACAAAAGCGCGCTCAAGCGCACGATCTATCTCATCACGCTCAAATCGCAGCAGCTCTCCCGCATGGAGCAAAAGCTCGTCGACTTTTTGAAAAGCCCGCACCGCAGGAAGCGCGCCGAAGCGCAGAACTAAGTCAAAAAAAAGGCACGGCTAAAGCCGTGCCTTTCATTTTGTCTTTTACTTCTTCAAAAAGCCGAACAGGCTGTGCTTTTCATACGGCTTGCTCGTCATGGAGACGAAGTCGTAGCCGGTCTTGGTGATGGCCTCGCGCAGCTTCGCCTCGTCGATGGGCTCTTCGCTGATGATGTCCGCTTCGCCCTTGGAGTGGGAGGCAGAGACTTTCTTCACGGAGAACGCGTTGCGGATGGCGTCGTTGATGTGCGATTCGCACATGCCGCACATCATGCCGTCGATCTTCACTTTGGTTTCGTACATGTTAAGATCATTTCCTTTCATACGGCGCAGGAGACGCGGGTGGATAAGTCCCGCGTCTCCTGTGCTATTTAATGCTGCTTACTGTGACAGGTGCCGTGCATAGCGCAGTGTGCACAGTTACAGCCGCAGGAGTTTCTTCCCCTCTTTCTCTGCCGGATAAGATAGGTGGAGATAGCAATGATTATGGCAAGCAGGATAGCAGAGACGATGATCGTCGACAGGTTTGCGGTAACCCAGTTCAACATGGAAATCACTCCTTTCGCAGGGTATCGGGGTTAAGGGATCAGTGCTTGACGCTCAGCTTGGTAGCTTCCTTGTAGGGCTTGAAGAGCATGTAGATCATACCGGCGAGGACAACGATGGCCGCGATCAGGCCGATGACGTTCAGGCTGCCGGTGAAGGCGTTGCCGAACTGATTGATCATCAGGGCAATGAGGTAAGCAAAGCCGCACTGATAGCCGATGGCGAACCATGTCCACTTCGCGTTGTTCATCTCACGCTTGATCGCGCCGATGGCCGCGAAGCACGGAGCGCACAGCAGGTTGAACACCAGGAAGGAATACCCGGTGATGCCGGTGAAGGCCGCCGCGATATTCTGGTAAACGGTCAGCTCACCGCCGCCGTAGAGGATACCGAGCGTACCGACGATGTTCTCCTTGGCGACAAGGCCAGTGATGGAGGCGACGGTCGCCTGCCAGTTGCCCCAGCCGAGCGGGATGAAGATCCAGGCGATCAGGTTGCCGATCTTAGCAAGGATAGAGGAGTCGATCTGGTCCTCAGAGAGCATCTGGAACGTGCCGTCGACCCAGCCAAAGTAGGTGGTGAACCACACGAAGATAGTGGAAAGCAGGATGATGGTACCGGCCTTCTTGATGAACGACCAGCCGCGCTCCCACATGCTGCGCAGCACGTTGCCGAGGGTCGGCCAGTGGTAGGCAGGCAGCTCCATGACGAACGGAGCGGGATCACCGGAGAACATCTTGGTCTTCTTCAGCATGATACCGGAGATGATGATGGCTGCCATACCGATGAAGTAAGCGGAGGTGGAGACCCAGGCACTGCCGCCGAAGAGGGCGCCGGCGATCATGCCGATGAACGGAACCTTGGCGCCGCAGGGGATGAACGTGGTGGTCATGATCGTCATACGGCGGTCACGCTCGTTTTCGATGGTACGGGAGGCCATGATGCCCGGAACGCCGCAGCCCACACCGATGAGCATGGGGATGAAGGACTTACCGGAAAGGCCGAACTTGCGGAAGATACGGTCGAGAACGAAGGCGATACGGGCCATGTAGCCGCAGGCCTCGAGGAAGGCGAGCATCAGGAACAGAACCAGCATCTGAGGCACGAAGCCGAGCACCGCGCCGACACCGGCGACGATACCGTCGAGGATCAGGCCGTTGAGCCAGTCAGCCGTACCGGCGGCGTCAAGCGCATCGCCGATCAGAACGGGCACGCCCGGGACCCATACGCCATAGTCTGCCGGGTCGGGCTCGTCAAAGCCATTCTCTTCGAAGTAGCTGACAGCATCCACATAGGTCATGCCGACGGTGGAATCTTCGTCCGCATCATCGGGGATGGCGTCATAGTAGGCGGTCATTTCGTTGATGGCGAGCGTCTCTTCATCTTCCACGTCAACGGTGGCGGTGTCTTCGGTGGGCTGGAATGCCTTGAGCTCTTCGAGCGCCGCGTCGGTGTCAAGCTCTTCGTCGCCCGTGTCGATGCCCGCGAAAGCGTTGACAGCCTCGGAGGCGGCGGTGTATTCATCGCTCGCGTCGCCGTAGGCGGCGGAGCCAATGCCCAGCAGGTGCCAGCCATCGCCGAACACGCCGTCGTTTGCCCAGTCGGTCGCGGGCGCGCCCACGGCGACCATGGCGATGTAGTAAACAAGGAACATCACGACCGCGAAGATGGGCAGGCCCAGCCAGCGGTTGGTGACGACCTTATCGATCTTATCGGAGGTGGAGAGCTTTTCGCTGCTCTTTTTCTTGTAGCAGCCCTTGATGAGCTGGGCGATGTAGATGTAGCGCTCGTTGGTGATGATGCTCTCGGCGTCGTCGTCGAGCTCGGTCTCCGCCGCCTTGATGTCCTCTTCGATGTGGTTCATCGTCTCGGTGGGGATGCTGAGCTTTGCGAGCACCTTGTCGTCGCGCTCAAAGATCTTGATCGCGTACCAGCGCTGCTGCTCTTCCGGCATGGAGTGCACGGCCGCCTCTTCGATGTGGGCGATGGCGTGCTCGACAGGGCCGGAGAAGGTGTGCATCGGGACGGTCTTGGTGCCCTTGGCGGCGCGGATGGCAGCCTCGGCAGCGTCCATGACGCCGTCGCCCTTGAGTGCGGAGATCTCGATGATCTCGCAGCCAAGCTCACGGGAGAGCTCCTTGACGTTGATCTCATCACCGTTCTTGCGGACGATATCCATCATGTTGATGGCGATGACCACGGGGATGCCGAGCTCAGTGAGCTGGGTGGTGAGATACAGGTTACGCTCGAGGTTCGTGCCGTCGATGATGTTCAGGATCGCGTCGGGACGCTCGGTGATGAGGTAGTTACGGGCGACGACTTCCTCCAGCGTGTAGGGGGACAGGGAATAAATACCGGGAAGGTCCATGATGACCACGTCATCGTGCTTCTTGAGCTTACCTTCCTTCTTTTCCACGGTGACGCCGGGCCAGTTACCGACGAACTGGTTCGAACCGGTCAGCGCATTAAACAGCGTCGTCTTACCGCAGTTGGGGTTGCCCGCGAGGGCAATTTTGATCTGCTTTTCCATGTTTCTTACTGCTCCTTCTTGTTAAGTTTCCTTAACTTATGTAGAAATAAATTATTCAACTTCGATCATTTCGGTGTCCGCCTTACGCAGCGACAGCTCGTAGCCGCGCACGGTGACTTCCATCGGGTCGCCCAGCGGCGCTACCTTGCGCACGAACACCTCAGTGCCCTTGGTGATGCCCATATCCATGATACGGCGCTTGACGGGGCCCTCGCCATGGAGCTTGACGACTTTGACGGTCTCGCCGATCTTGACTTCACGCAGTGTTTTCATAATCTCTCTCCTTTTATTTGAAAAATTGTTCAAACCATGATTTTTCTTGCCATTTCTTCACTAATGGCAACGCGGGCTTCCTTGACCTTGACGATCACGTTCCCGCCGAGCGACGACACGATACTCACCGTGCCCCCGGCCACAAAGCCGAGATCTTCGAGATGCTTTTTCACTTCAGCACTCCCGCCGACTTTGAGGATAGTATTTTCTTCTCCGGCATTCGCCAGTGTAAGCGGCATCATTATTTATCCCTCCGCATGCTGTTGGTCTGGCACTTTTCTGCCCGCGGCGATCCGCAATTCGCCGACGCAAAGTTAGTGTCATTTAACTTTCGCCCGTAAGTTTAATCTCTCTAACCTATTTTGTCAAGAGGTTTTGTGAACATTTTTTAATGCTTGCATTTTTTGTTAGAGCATGTTAATCTGTGATTGACCTTTAACAATGAAGTTGGTGAAACCGCACATGAAAATCCAAAAGGCATCTGAAGATTATCTCGAATCCATGCTGATGATGAAAGAGCAGCACGGCTATATCCGTTCGGTCGACGTGGCCGACCATCTGGGCGTGACGAAGCCCAGCGTCACCTACGCGACCAAGCGCCTGCGCGAAAACGGATATATCGAGATGGACCGCGACGGCCTCATCACGCTGACAGACCGCGGCATGGCGATCGCAGCAAAGATGCTCGACCGCCACCACACGCTCACAAAATTTCTCATCGCCCTCGGCGTGGACGAAAAGACCGCTGAGGAGGATGCGTGCAAGATCGAGCACGACATCAGCCAGCAGACATACGACGCGATCTGCGAGCACGCAAGGCAGCACCTTTAAATGCAGGATCAACGGCCCCGTACCGAAAAGGTGCGGGGCCGTTTTCTTATATTTATAATATAATTTTGTCGATATCTTCCCTTTTTCTCCCGCCGCGCAGGAACAAATCATCCGGTTTTTCCGTCAAAAAGGAAAAATAAAAAAATTTTACGGTTTCGTGAAGCATTTTGCCGGAAATTGCGTCTATTCAAGTAGAAACACTTTTTCACGAGGAAAGGAGGCGCTGCACGATGGAAGACGCGCAGATCATCGAGCTGTTCTTTGCGCGCTCGGAGGATGCCATCAGCGAGCTGGACAAGAAATACGGCAAGCTCTGCCACAAGCTCGCGGACAACATCCTTGCAAGCGCGCAGGATGCGGAGGAGTGCGTGAACGATGCGTACTTAAGCACCTGGCACGCGATCCCGCCGCAGCGTCCGGAATCGCTTCCGGCGTTTGTCGGCACGCTCGTCCGCCGCTGTTCGATCACGCGCTATCGTGCCAACACGGCAATGAAACGAAACAGCCATTACGATATGTGCATGGAGGAGCTTGAAACGTTCCTCGCTTCGCCCCAGCAGGCGATGGAGGAGCACTATGCGGCCAGAGAGCTCGCCGCCGCGATCGAGCGCTTTCTTGACACGCAGAGCAAGGAAAACCGTGTGCTCTTCATGCGCCGCTACTGGTACGCCGACAGCTTTGCCGAGATCGGCAAGCTCCTCGGCATCACCGAGGGCAACGCCCGATTGCGCCTGACGCGTATGCGCAAGCAGCTCAAGACCTATCTGACCGAACAGGAGGTGCTGGTATGACGCCCGAGCTTTTTTCCGACGCCATGAACGAGATCGGCGCGAAATACGTCGAAGAGGCCCTGACCTACAAGCGCCCCGCGCAGCGGAGCTTCTGGAGCAAGCTCGCCAAGCGCGCGGCCATGGTCGCTCTGGTCGCTCTGCTCGCGCTCAGCGGCTTTGCCGCCGCCAGTCCCGCCGCGCGGGCCGCTATGATCCACTGGGTGGAAACGTGGACGGGCTCGCAGGTCTCCTATGAATATGCGGGCGACGCCCCCACCGGCGAGCTGCCGTTCTACGCGATCACCGCCCTGCCGGACGGTTACACGCTGGACGAAGATATGAGCTACGAGGACTCCGGCTTCCGTCAGCTCTGCTATCGGAGCAGCGACGACCTCATCCTTTTCAGCTATATCTACATGCAGGACGATTCGTTCAGCTATTACGACATGGGCGAGGACACCGAAATTTCCGAGGTCACCGTCAACGGCTGCAAGGGCAAGTTCTTCCTTGCGAGTGATCCGTCGCTGTGGAGCACGCTCGAGTGGATCGACGAGGAGAGCAATCTCCACTTCTCGCTCGATGCCAGCGGCGATGAAGCCGTCCTGCGCGCTCTGGCCGAGAGCGTGGCGGTCACGGAGAAGACCGTCGATCTTTCCGACGACGATGAAGACGAGAATATTCTCACCTTTGATGACATAGAGGGGGAAAAGCTCCCCGACGAGGAGGCGAAACCGTGAACGATTATCTTGTGTGGGTGGATACCTCCACTAAAATCGCCTCGTTCCATGAGGTCGAGGCAAGCGATCTGCTGCACTTTGAGCAGTACGAAAACTTTATGAACTACCTTGCCTCCCTTACCGCGCAGGGATACCGCTTCCAGTGAGCGTGACCGTATTTCAAATTGAGAGAGAAATAAAAAGCGAGAGAACAAGAGAGGAGAACCGCCATGATGGAAAATAATTCGACACCAAGCCCTGCCCCCGTCCCCGAAGCCTCCCCCATTGCCGTTCCCGTCCCCGCAGAAAGCGCTGTCACTCCCCCGCCCGCGCCGCCGGTCATCCCCCTGCGCGAGAGGCCAAACGCGCCGCTGCTGCACAAGGGGTTCCAGAACCTCTTCCGCCTCGGCATCGCCAATATCGTCATCAATCTTTTGAACAACACCTTTAAGCTCGGCGACAAGATCCCGTCGCTCGGCGTTGTACTGAGTGTGGTGTCGCTCGCGGTCAGCATTCTCACGCTCATCGTACTCTGGAAGCTGAGCGCAGCCGTGCCGCGCTTCCGCAGCGTCGTGTACCTCAACCTTTTTCCGCTGCTTCTGTTTCCCTTTGCCGCGCTTGTCGGTCTTTCCAGCTTGCAGGAGCGGATCGACGAATCCAATTCCACCGGCCTGCTCGTCTTTTTGGTGATTCTGCTGGGACTGCTGCTTGTTCTTTCCGCGCTCTCGGCGTATCACCAGCTCACCGCCTGCGCCGAAGCGTTTGACGGCGCGGATGACGAGATGGCCGCCAAATGGCGCAAGCTCTGCACCTGGCAGGTCGTGATCATCGGCTGCTTCGGTGCATTCCTTACCCTGCTCCTGCTTTTGGGGCTGTCGTCAGCATCCTTCTTTTATTTTTACAACGGCGGCATGGTCGTTCTGCTGCTGTTCCTCCTCGCCGCCGCCATCAGCCTTGCCGTGACAGAGATCGTCGAGCTTGTGTACCTCAGCCGCAGCGCCAAGCTGTATGAATAACCGCCAACCGGCCGCAGAAAGGAGTAATGTTATGTCTACCGTCAACAAGAATCTTCTTCGCGTCCTGCTCGTCATCGCCTGCTGCATTGCGCTCATTTTCAGCCTGCTGCCGCAGGCCGATGCCGCAATGCGCGCCGACGTCGTCACCGCCAAGGTGACGCTCAACGGGCAGGTCATCGACAACAAAAACGCCAAGTACCCCCTGCTGTCCTACAGCAACATCACCTACTTTCCCATGACATATCAATTAAGCCGTTTCATGGGCGTGGAGACCGACTGGAACAATGCCGCCAAGTCGCTCAATATCACCGCAGGCGGCGCGCAGAGCGCTTACGTCGCCGAACCCGGCAAGGCGCCGAAGGGCAGCGTCTCCGTCACGCTGCCAAGCTACCGGATCAGCGTCAACGGCGCGCTGATCGACAACAAGGAGGCGACCTATCCGATCTTCAATTACAACGGCGTAACGTACTTCCCGCTCACGTTCCGCTATGCGTATGAGTCCTTTGGCTGGGGCTACCAGTGGGACGCGGAGAACGGACTGCGCATCGACACGACCTCTGCCCCCGCCCGCGTGCCGACCGAGCCGAACACCGGCGACACTGCGCTCGACAAGGCACTCACGATCCTCAACAACAAATACGCCACGGGCGGCAAATACCGCGGCACGCTTGAAGGCGGCGGCAAGAAGACGAGCTTCGACGCCGCGCTCGACGTCAGCAGCACACCGGATGTCACCACCGTGAAATTTACTGCCGAGCCGTTCCCGTTCTTTGATAACGGTGTCAGTTATTTTGCAAATTACTATGCTGTCAAGGGCGGTTTTGCAAGCGATGAACAGATCAGCATCTCCGGCAACAGCCCGGAACTAGGTGATGTTGGCTATCCGATTTATGCCGAGGTGGCTGTATGGGCGGAGAATAGCTACATCGGCAAATGCTTCCTTGACTGCCAGTTCGCAGGTGCGCGCAGCAAGCATATCACCGATGCAAAGCTTGTCTCCTCGTCGAACGGCATCGAAACCTGGGCGCTGACCGTCTCCTTTGCTGACGGAGCGTTCACCGGTTATACCGCCGAACTCAGCGTCGACACGGCGAAAAACACCGTGACGCAGTTCATCCTCCGCACCGCAAACTATACGCTGACGATGACGCCCGCGTAACGGGGTTCCCCTCCCCGCCGCGGCGCAAAAAAGAAGGACTTCACGCAATGCGTGAAGTCCTTCTTTTTATCTCTTTTCAGTTTGCGAGGTACTTCTCGCGTTCGCCTTCCGGCACGAGCGCGCCGCCCGTCGCCCAGACGATGTGCGCGGCATTCTCCCAGTGCGCGCCAAGGCCGCTGCTTTCGAGATAATCCGTCATCTTGGACAGCTCCACCGCACCGGCAAAGCCCGCGCAGGCGGACGGCTCGACAAAAAGTCTCTCCGTCTCGTGCAGGGCGTGAAGGTCTGTGAACAGATGCTCGTCCGACACCGTGAAGCCGCCGCCGACGATCTCCTTGACCGTCTCCCCCACAAAACCCGAAGGGCGGCTGACGGCGAGTCCGTCCGCCGCGGTGCGGCCCGTCAGGCCGATATCCTGCACGCAGATCGCATTCTGCAAGCCGCTGGCAAGGCCCAGCAGCATGCACGGCGCTTCCACTGGCTCAGCGAAGTAGACGTGTGCCGCGTCGCCGAACTCCTGCTTCAAGCCAAAGCAGATACCGCCCGGCGCGCCGCCGACGCCGCAGGGAATGTAAACGAGCAGCGGGTGCTCGTCGTCGACCGCGATGTTCTGCTCGGCGAGCTGCGCCTTGAGCCGCCGCGCAGCCACAGCGTAGCCGAGGAAGAGGTCGACAGAGTTTTCATCGTCGATAAAATAGCTTCTCGGGTCCTCCGCCGCGCGCTCGCGGCCCTTCTGCACGGCGTAGGAGTAGTCCGCGCCGTATTCGAGCACCGTTACGCCCTTTGCGCGCAGCAGGTCCTTTTTCCACTGCCGCGCGTCCGCGCTCATGTGGACCGTGACCCTGTAGCCGAGCGCCGCGCCCATGATGCCGATGTTCAAGCCCAAATTACCCGTCGAGCCGACGTGCAGCTCATACTGCGAGAAAAAGTTGCGGAACGCGCGCGTGGCAAACACGCTGTAGTCGTCGCGCGTTTCGACCAGCCGGTTCGCAAGCGCTAAGTCCTCCGTGTGCTTGAGCACCGCGTAGCAGCCGCCGCGCGCCTTGACGCTGCCCGCGACGGGCAGGTCGCTGTCGCGCTTCAAGAAGAGCTTGCCTGCGAGCTGCGCACCTTCATTTTCGTTGAGCCACGCGCGCATGTTTTCAATTTCCGTCAGCGGCGATTCGATGAGGCCGCGATCAGCCGCGGTCTCGGGAAATACCTTCTTGATGAACGGAGCGAAACGCTCCAGCCGCGCCTCGGCATCGTCGACGTCCGTGCGCGTGAGCGGCAGCGCAGCGAGTGCGGCGTCCGCGCTCCCGACATTCGGGTTCATCCAGGCGCTCTCATGGCGCAGCTGCAATTCCCTGACAAATTCCTTACTGTTGAGCATTATTTCCACTCCTGTTCTTCCGTAATGTACTGCTGGGTGCCGCGGTAGATGCGCACCGTGCGCTCGCGGTAGAGCTCCATGACCGCCTGCGCCAGCAGCGCCGGGTCATGGCGGGCGTAGCCGCCCTGCGCCGAGAGCAGCGGGTATTCCGCGAGCGCGATTCCCAGCTCCGCGATGCGCTCGCGGTCGACGCGCAGCAACTCCGCGTCCTCTTCACTGTATCGCGCGGCGAGCCCGCGCGGGATGGGCGCATTGTTGGCAAGGCAGAGGTCGACGATCCCCTCCCGCCCGTGACGCTGCAGGGCTTCCAGATGATCGGCGGCGGTGTAGCCCTCGGTCTCGCCGTCCTGCGTCATGATATTGCAGATGTAAAACTTCTGCGCGTGCGACGCGCGGATCGTGTCGGCCACGCCGTCGACGAGCAGATTCGGGATCACGCTCGTATAAAGGCTGCCGGGGCCGAGCAGGATGAGGTCGGCCTCCGAAATAGCGCGGAGCGCGTCGGGCAGCGCCTTTGGGTGCTCCGGCACAAGCGAAATGTGGTGGATGCGGCAGTCCTGCTGCTTTTTCGCGTTGAAGATGTGCGATTCGCCCACAACGCGCGCGCCATTTTCAAACACGGCCTCGAGCTGTACATCCGCGTTCGTCACCGGCAGCACGCGGCCCGAGATCGCCAATACCTGTCCCATCATGGCGACGGCCTCTTCAAAGCTCCCCGCCATGCCGTTGAGCGCCGCGAGCAGCAAATTGCCGAACGACTGCCCCTTGAGCTGTCCCTCGGGAAAGCGATAGCCGAGAAGCTGCTCCATCACAGGCTCGGTATTCGCGAGCGCCTGCATACATTGCCGCACGTCGCCCGGCGGCAGAATACCCATTTCACGGCGCAGCACGCCGCTCCCGCCGCCGTCGTCCGCCACCGTGACGATGGCCGTTAAGCGGTCTGTATATTTTTTCAATCCCCGCAGCATCGTCGACAGGCCCGTGCCGCCGCCGATGGCGGCGATCTTCGGCCCCGCGGCGCAGCGGGAGGACGCACTACTCTCATATACCATAGGGATTTCCCCTTCAAGCGCATATTTTTCTATGATAAAGGTAGTATAGCAGGCTTTCAAGCAAAATGGAAGTGGGCAAGCGATACAAGTTTTTTCATTTTTTGCGCTCAACATGATAATGTTATACAAAGTCCGTATTCTTCTGTCGATTTTTACTGATTCGATGTTTTCACCGCATTGTTGCTTTTATCGCCGCACTGTGGTAGGATACGACAGTAACAATGTCAAAGGAGCACTTTCATGGAACAGCTCACAGCCGCCCAGCAGGCGGCGGAATTGAACAAGAAGAATCTTTTTGCCACCTATAATCACATTGAAGCGGAATTTGTCGAGCCCGACCACGCGATCTTCAAGCTTGAGATCCGCCCCGAGAGCAAGAATCCCTACGGTATCGTGCACGGCGGCGCGATCTACACGATGGCCGACAACGCCACGGGCTACGCCGCCCACACGGATGGTCGATCCTACGTGACGCAGGGCAGCTCGATGCATTTTCTCCGCAACCAGTCGGAGGGCGTCGTGCGCGCGGACGCCAAAGTCCGCCACCGCGGCAGAACGACCTGCCTTGTCAACGTGGACATTTTAGGCGAGGGCGGCAAACTCCTCGCCACGGGCGAGTTCACCTATTTCTGCATCGACCCCGATATCATGGCACAGAAGGCCGCGCAGCACCGCTGAGGAGGGTTTGACCATGGCATGTGCACTGCTTTACAATTTTAAGGACGCCGCACGGCTGCAAAAGGTCCGCTTCGCGCTCTTCAAGCTCGGTGTGAGCGGGCGCATCGTCGCGCCGGAGGAGCTTTCGCAGCCGATCGGCTATCTCTGCGATCTTGAGGGTTTCTCCCCTGTCGAGGAAACCATCGAGGGCGGCTTTTCCGACGAGATGCTCGTGCTCTGCGGTCTTTCCGGTCCGCAGCTCGACGCGCTGCTCTCGTCTCTTCGCCGCAGCCGCGTGGTCGTCGCGCTCAAGGCCGTCGTCACCGAGGACAATGCCGCGTGGAGTTCGCTCCAGCTGCACGACGAGCTCCGTCAGGAACACGAGGCGATGAAGGGCACGCGCCCCAAGGATGCCGAAAAACGCTCCGCGCACCGCAAATAACCCTTGCAACCGCGCAGAGCATGCGGTATAATAATAGGGCTTCGAATCGAAGCCCTATTCAAGTATCAATAGTATCTGGGTATAGCGAAGTTGGTATCGCGCCTGGTTTGGGACCAGGAGACCGTGCGTTCGAGCCGCACTACTCGGACCAAAAACCCTCTGAAATCGTTGATTTCAGAGGGCTTTTCTTATTCTTTGTCTATTGCGGCGCAGAATTTGATAGGAATTATAAAACTTACGGTTGATCTCCTATATATTTCAAGCTTCTTAAAAGGGCAGTTAATTACTTTTGCCTTTATATTTTGCAGAGCTATGTTGAAAACCTTGCAAAAAGAGCGTATAATATACTAACGGCAAGTCTTAAATGTCTTGTCTATGAGATTGCCGTGTAACTTCACACGGCTTTATTATGTTGTAGGCAACATATATTTATATAAAAAGTGGCCGGCGAAGGGAGGCGTAGCTTCATGTCGAAGCAGAGCAAAATGACTGGTGCAGATTATCTTCTCCTATTGCTATATTTAGATAATTGTAGCGCAATTAATGGCGCAATCAGAATTACAAAAATGATGTTTTTATTTAATATGGAAATTGCTCCCGTCCTTAAAAAGAAAGGGGTTTCCATTCGCGATGAAGATCTTCCTAAGTTTTCGGCATACAATTACGGTCCATTTTCCAAGGATGTTTATGAGCAGGTAGAACTATTTCAAAGCATAGGATTTATCAAGGTCAAAAATCTATATGCAACTGAAGAAATGTCTGAAGTTGATGATTGGGAAGAAAGTGCATTTGAAACTGAATTTTCTGAAGGTTCGTGTCAGTATTCAAGTAATCAGGACGGAAAGTTTATGCAATATAAGCTTTTGAATCTCGGAAAAAAGTATGTTGAGCGTGAAATAATACCGCAACTAACAAATGATCAGTTAGCTGTTTTAACGACCTACAAGCAAAGGATAGTTCATACATCTCCAAAAATGATTTTAAGGTATGTGTACACTAAATACCCTGAGATGACAGAAAACTCTCTTATTAAAGATGAGGTATTGGGGAAATGAGTATATATACTTTTTCAGAAGCTGAATTGAGATCTCGCTTTATAAAAAATATAGGTAATAGAGATGATATCGACGTCTATATAGAAGTACCTGTTTTTTGTCGTTCTGTTGATTTAGTAATACAAGAAAAAGAAAATGCGGAAATTTTTGCAATAGAATTTAAATTGCATGATTGGAAGCGAGCAATACAACAGGCTCAAAGCGTAGGACTTTGCTTTGATTATCTATATATTTGTTTACCCAAGCCAAAGACAAATTCTTCAGCAAGCAAAATTAGTGATACATGTATATCGAATGGCGTGGGACTTATTTTCTATGATACAGAACTCAATGAATTCTTCATAGAAGTCGAAGCTTCAAAGACTGCTGATGTTTGGGAAAAAGAACGTTGCCGTATTGTCAACTATTTGGAGGCTAAGAGAGATGAAGCAACAACATCTAAAAATTCTTAGATATAATACGGGCACTGATAAAAAAGCTTTCGTACAGTTCAAAGATTTCTTTGACGCGGCAATTTTTAACGCAACAATAGTTGCCTATAGCGGCGCCTCAGTCGCCGATTTGATTTCAATGCATAGCCGGAGATATATTATTGATCCGCAGACTCATATTTTTCAACAAGAGTTGTCTGCGTATACTACCGAAAATAAAAAAACTCACATTCCGGCAATAAAAAAATCGGTAACAAAATATTTAGAAAAAATGCCTGCTGCTCTCGCTGACAAGATTCTTAAATTACACCAAAAGCCCGAGCCTGAACTCATTGCCCAAAACCTTGATGCATTAGTAGAGTGCGTGTATGCTTTTCAAACAGAATTTGTAAACACATTTATTGTGCAAAAAGAGTATGATAAGTATTTGAAATTCGCTAATATGGGTCCTCGTCCCAAACTTGTCATTGCTCCATATTTTATGATAAAATCCGAAGATTCTTATTCAGAAAAGCAAATGTGGTTACATTATAACAGAGTCTGCTTAGAGAAGACAATTGCCCTCAACGAGCAACAAAAAGAGGAAGAAATTGCTGCTCAATTAGTCCTTGAAAAGGATGTACTTTCTGAAGAATTTATTGAAATGGTTGCGTCCACATATGATCTTGCAGGCTACGAATATATCTTTATTTGGCTTGATGATTTCAATGCCTTTGAAGCTAAGGTAATGTATAACGAATTGTTTTCCAAGCTACTCAAAGCATTGAATAATATTGGGAAAAAGCCTATCATGGCATATGGTGGTTATGAATCTATAATTTTATGCAATACAAACAGCCCTGCTCGTTTGTACGGTGTTGCTCAGTCTGTAGGGTATGGTGAATATCGTGCAATCACACCTGTGGGTGGTGGTATGCCTGTAAACAAATACTATTTTCTTCCGACACATTGCCGAATGCGGTTTGATGATGTTGCTCGTATTTTGTCAGAGCACGGTTATTTTAGCGCAAGCAAAAGCGAAAAAGAACATGCACTTGACTATTACAGGGATATTTGCAATTGTGGTATTTGTCATGAAATTATAAGAGATGATATAAATGGTTTTTCTACGTATAACGATTCTATCCCTTACACAGTAAAAACAAGGAATGGGATTCTAACTAAAAACCGACCAACTACTGATGCAACTCTCATTGCTGCAATTCATTTCTTGAACTGTAAAGTTTTTGAATGGAACTATATTGAGAATGAAAATTTATCAACAGTTTTAGATAACTTGAAAAGTTGCTATGCCCAATATCAACCCAAACTTGTTGGTCATATAAATAAATGGTGTGAGATTTATGGCAAATAAACGAATTAAGCGAGTCATTATTGCAGGGGCAGGTTTTTCTGCCCCTGCAAAACTGCCAATTCAAAGCAGAATTATTGATAGAATGGCAGAAGTTCCGGAAATGGATTTTTTAACTGGAAAAATGCCCGAAGAGAGTATGACTTTTCTTGATGCGTTTATCACCGTTGGTCTATTTCTTTTAGATAATTACGCAAAGAAAGACTATACTGAATACCGTGTGAAGTATCAAAAATTGGTGGATAAAGATTTGGCATATAGAACATTCTTTGGTGCACAAGAAATTGACTTCAACTCATTGTGGTCAGAAGAAACATCCAAAACATTAAGCAGTATCTTTTCGGATGAAGCCGCTCATAGTAAGCATGTGAGCAATTACTATTCAGAAGTATATTCTATTCGCGAGAATATTCGAAAGGCAATTCAAGACGAAAAAATTAATGTTAATCTCGAGGATGTATTTACTGCATTTGATAAGTCAATAATTGCGCGAGAGCATCTACATGGTTATACATATGCTCAAATGGATAAAATTCGTTATTCTATTATGCGCTTGTTTATCTATTATTTTTCTAAAAGCGTCCTTGAACACGATTTTGCGCATAAAGATTATCAAGCATTCTTTGGTTATCTCAAAAAGCACCGAACAATTGAACCACCGACAATAATTACAACCAATTGGGACACTTTAATTGAAAGCTATTGCAACAAATATTCTGTCGATTATAGTTATGGATTTTTACAACCCTATACTTCCGATTCTATTAAACACACAGCCAAAAACTACGATTTACTACTTCTCAAAATTCACGGTTCCGCAAACTGGCTTCGTTGTTTGAATTGCGGTTCGATTTCTATTTTTGAAAAAAACCATGCAGCAACTTCTTTATTTGAGGATAATCGCACAGAAAAGTGTCCTGTCTGCGGACACGAAAAAACAGCTCATGGCGCGTCAATGCAACCGGAATTAATAACACCTACAATGATGAAATCTCTTTCAAATCAGTTATATACAAATTTGTGGTCAAGTGCAGCACAAGAGCTACGTGATGCTACACATATCATTTTTGTTGGCTATTCCCTGCCAATTGCCGATTTTGAGTTCCGTTATATGCTACAAAAGAATGTAACCAGTTCCGCAAAGATTGATGTCATTTTGACACCGAATAGCAATCCAGACTTAGTTGCTAATAATTTAAAAGATTTATTGCCATCAAAACGGTACTTGGACGCTTTCCCGAAGAATAAGGTTTCGTTTTATTACGAAGGGTTTGGACCATATTTTTCGTTAAGCAAGTAATCACATGTGGTTAAACTATTTAGTTTTTTATATAGCATATCATTTAGACATTTCGTGAGGTTCTGTTCTTGAATTGTCCCGATAATTTCATAATCCATCTCCTATCAACATAATACCGGCATGGGTACCAATTACTGGGCACCCATGCCGGTGGTTCGTTTTACTTTTCCTTTTTCACTTTCTTCGTTTTCTCCCTACCTTTCTTCTTACCCTTCTCTGACTCCCGCGGCTGGAGCGTTCCTTTCGCTTTCGGCCGCTGTGCTTCTGCAATTTCTGCCTTCATCTCCACGATTAGCGCCTTCAGTTTCTCCTCGCACTCCTCGCGGGTGTGTGCGTAGACATTGCGGGCGTGCTTTTTACCATCGGGCCACTTGGGAGAGTAGCGGCCTTCAAACAGGTGGTCGTTGATCTCGCTGATGCAGCCGGTGCCAGGCCTGCGCTTGCGGCCCACATAGGGCTTGAAATCGGTCATACTCGGCTTTTCCGCCTGGGCTGGGGCAGTTTCCTGCCCCGGCTCTAAAGTGTCTTCCTGCGGTGCTGCCTTGCCGATGCCGCGGTCGATGTTGGCGGCGGCTGCCCGCTGCATATCGTCGGTGATGTGGGTGTAGATGTCCAGTGTGGTGGCCGCCGACACATGGCCCAGCATAGCGGAGAGCGTTTTCACATCCATGCCGTTTTCCAGCGCCAGCGTTGCGAAGGTATGACGCAGATCATGAAAGCGTACATGCTTGCATCCTGCGTGCTCCAGAATGAGCTGCAATCTGCGCCGCACCACGCCGGGTGTAATGGGACAGTCCTCCTTTACTGGCGACGGGAACATCCAGCGGGAGTCCACTGTTTTCTTATACTCCTGCAGCACCGCCACCACGGCGGGCGGCAGGACGATCTTGCGGACGGAGTTTTTCGTCTTAGGCGTGCTGATTTGAAGTTGGCCACGCACATCGTAGACCTGCTTGTTCACATTCAGTACGCCGGTTTTGAAGTTCAGGTCGTCCCATTGCAGCGCCATCAGCTCACCACGGCGCAGGCCGGTGGCTAAGTCCAGAAGGAAGACCTCGTAGTAGCCCTCGAACTTCGCCTGAATGAGAAACC